>Ga0265297_10001179_pt1 | contig 63852 bp, 67 predicted proteins | sample Munlanlwell13791_FD_192502 | JGI IMG/M metagenome (GOLD analysis project Ga0265297, IMG submission 192502) | Leachate microbial communities from a municipal landfill in Southern Ontario, Canada - Leachate well 137-91 | ecosystem: Engineered > Solid waste > Landfill > Unclassified | place... | reverse complement strand
TAATGCAACTATTGACTTAGAAGCTGATAGTGATATTGAAATAACCAATTCAATTCTTACTGCCAACGTAGGCGCTGACGGTGATGCCACGGTAAAGCTTGATGCCGATGAAGATATTATAATTGATCCAAGTATGATTTTAGCTTCGGTGAACAGCGGTAATGCTGCAATTACCTTAAACGCTAATAATATTAGCGTTATTGACAGCGATATTTTAGCTGAAGTGATCGGCAACGGCGATGCTTCTGTGGAGATAGTTGCTGATAATTCAATACTTGTAACTAACAGTATCTTCGGAGCCCATTCCATAAAAGCCACGGTTGGCGGCGATGGGGATGCTTTAGTAATGCTTGCTACTGACGGAGGAAACATTGATATAGTTCGTGGAGACATAGAAGCTTTAGTTGCCGGTAGCGGTATGGCTAATGTGACCATTGATACCTTGAATTTATCCGGTGTATTGAGCAGTTTTAGTTTTGATTGGGTCTGGTTTACGAGTCTTTTAAGCACCTGGCTTGGCGGCAGCGGCGATGTTACTATTACCGATAGTACCATTCTTGCCAGCGCGAATGATTATGCTTTTGCCGATGTTTTTGGCGGTAATATAAATATCGTTAACAGCATCATCGAAGCTAATGTGGTTGACGGTTTGGCGTTAACAGCATTGATTTCAAGCGATGACATTAGCCTTGATAGTTTAAGTAAAATACGTGCCATTTCCGGTGATGGTTTCTCGCTTGTTTTAGGTCTGGCTGCAGGCGATATAACTACAGATGCCGCGATTTCAGCCTCAAGCACAGACGGCGTAGCGTTGGTTGCGCTTTTAGCAGGAGATGATTTAACTGCTAATGGCCCGATAAGAGCAACCAGCACCAATTCTTTTGCCGGAGCGGCGTTGCTGGCCCTGGACGATATTTATGCCGCAGATGTTGTAGCACAAGGCAGCGCAACTTTTGACTTAATTTCACTCTTAGAAGGTTTCTTCGGTATTGATATCGGTTCGCAATATACTTATAGCAGTGCCATATTAATTGGTTCTTTGTTTGGAGACGTTACTTTAGGTAACATCTCTTCGGATATGGTTTTAGTAGCAGCTATCTTGGGCAACATTTATGATGTTGGTGATGTAACCGCGCATTATCTTGGCTTGTTAGCTGCCGGTGATATCGGCACAGCTCTTCACCCGATAAGAACTAACATCGATATTCTAAGCGCTTATTCTTGGAATAAGGGCAGTATTTATATTAACGAAAAAGATGCTATTGAGCTCGGTCTTTATCTGCCATTCTATGACGGCGCTGCCAATCTTATCGGCGCGTTAGGAATGTCAGTTGCCGCCAATGATGGTATTATTCATATCGTTAGTAACGGTAACATGATAGTTAATTCCGTTGTTTCGCCGCGCGGCGGAGTATATTTAGAAAGCAAAACCGGTTCAATTTACGCTGGTCATGGTTGGAATCCTGCTGTAAGCCAGACAGATGTAAACTCATTAGCTTCGATAATCCATGGCGTAATGGGCGGCTTTTTGGGAATTACAGAGAGTGACATCGCGTGGTTTATTGGCGAAGCCTTGATAGGTCTTAATGGCACGCCGTGGCATGATATCGGCGGTGTTGATTATTTCTCACCCATCATGATCAGTATAGGGTCTGATTTACCGGTTGGCCCGAATGTAATCGCAGGCGGTTATTCTTATTTTGCCACGCCAAATGGAACTATCGGCGTTGGGACACCAGGATCACCTTCAGTAACTAATCCTTTGAAAGTTAATATACAGGTTATAAATGGTTATATTAATTCCGCGTTACCGTCAGGAACATCCCCGGCAGGTTTAGTGCTTAGAATAGGCGGCGGAGCAGGTTCTTATGACGCAGGCAACGGCAATGGTACGCTTCCTATAAGCGGCGTAATTCAGGGTATAGTAAGGCCGGCAACCACAGCAATCACCGGCGTCTATCCTTCGCCGGCTCTTGATTTGGCTAGTATACCCGCAGGATATGTTTTATATGATGACACAGATTCACCCACAGTTATGGGCTTAGGCGTGGTTCCATTCACAGGCCCTGCAGCTGCTAACGCCGGATTGCTTCAAATCTGGCCGGCATATCCGCTTAGCGTACCGGCAGGTATCCTTGAAGAGCTTCTTAAAAGAGGCTTGGGGTATTATGAAATTTTAAACACAGTGCGTATCACAAGTGCTGACGGCTCAACGCCTTTCTTCTACGGGTATCACCCCTTAACGCCGATGGATTATTCAGCATTTGACGGAATTAATTTGGATATCGGAGCATATGATTTCATCGAAGACAACCTTAAATTCAAAAATGCTCCTTTTACATATTATCAATAGAAAAATACTTACAACTTTACAATCACGTAACCCTGCTTTAAATGAGCAGGGTTTTTTTATGGATTTTTTCCGTTAAAGTATTATAATAGAATTTAAACTTAGGGAGTTAATTAAATAATTGCATAAGTGATTATATCTCAATAACTTACGATATAGTGAAAAAGGAGGAGAGCATGAATAAAGTGAAATTTATATTGTTGCTGATTATTATTTTTCTTGGTATAAATTGCGCGCAAAATAAAGATGAGCCGGTTGTTTCAATCGGAACAATAAAAATTACAAAGAGCGAATTCGAAAAAGATTTTGCCAAGTTCAATACGTCAAAGCCGGACACAAAAGAAGCCCGCAGAGAATTTCTGGACAACCTTATAAACAGAAAACTGATACTTAGAGAGGCCGAAAATAGAGGTTTGGATAAAGAAGAAAGCTTTCTTGAAGACGTCCAGGATTTCTGGGAGCAGGCGCTTTTAAAAAGAGCGGTAGATAAAAAAGCAAAAGAATTATTCTTAAATATAAAGATAGATGATAGTGAGATAAAAGATTTCTATGATGCGAACAAAGATAAATTTCAGGGCAAGGCCCTTGAAGATGTTTATCCGGAGATACGCCTTGTTCTTTTTAAGCAAAAACAGCAAAAAGCAGTTGAGGATTGGATGAGCTCGCTTAAAACGCAGGCGAATGTGAAAATAAATTATAAAGAATTAGGCTTGGAATAGTCAGGGAGGTTAAATATGAATAATCAAAGAAGAAATTATTTTATCGACAAAAAGTTTCAGACGCAATTCATAATAAAATTCTGCCTCATTGTAATTGCCGCAGCCCTTGCCATAGGCATTTCCCTTTTCTTTTTCTCGTCCAATTCAACTACCGTTGCTATCGAAAATACTAAGGTTACGGTAAAGACCACCGCAGATTTTATCCTGCCGCTTATAATGCAAACAATTATTATAGTAACAGTTTTTACTGCTCTGGCGGTTGTTTTGCTGACACTTTTTGTTTCTCATAAAATTGCCGGGCCGCTTTTCAGGCTAAAGAGAGAAATAGATAAGCTGGGAGAAGGAAATTACGGCGCCAATTTCCAAATAAGAGCTACCGACCAGTTAAAAGAACTGTCTCATTCTCTTACTTTGATGTCTAATTCCCTGAGAGATAAAATGACAGCGATTAAGAATGAAACTTCAGCGGCAGAAAAAGTAATTAATGAAGTCTATTTCGAAAATAAAAAACAAGTCGAAGACAGGATAAAACGCATAGAATCAATACTTAATAGTTTTAAGGGCATATAATTTTTCAAAGTGCCATATTGCGCAACAACAGTTAAATGGAAAAAATTAAAAATAACAAAAAAAATAAATCAATCTTTCTTTGGCTGATAGTTTTTAGCCTTTTGTCTTTTACTTGTTTTGCTGAAACAATTGAAACCAAATATTTCACAGTATCTTTATGCGACGGCTGCAACCCGTCTTCCTTTGCCCAAAAAATAAATGCAACGGGGTTATTCAGGCTCGATGCTTTATCGAAAAACGACAGCGACATACGTTCCGTAATCAAAGATGGCATAGATTCTCTTTTCCTTGAAGTTTGCGATGCCCTTGATATCGGCCTTAAAAGTTACCGCGGAAGAATTGTCGTTTATCCTGATATCGTGGAAGTGAATAAAGCCATCTCCGGAGATTCCCAGATAATTGAAGCAAATCTACCCTCTGTTTACATTCCAAGCTACAACACAATCTACATTTCATTTAATGATGCAACCGCCGGTATGCTTGCTCATGAAATGGCGCACGCGGTTATTTCCACCTTTTTTGTAGTTGCCCCGCCGCCTAAGGTGCAGGAAATCCTTGCCGGTTATGTTGAGTATTCGATTAGAAAAAAAACCGGCTCTTTGCCGTAAAAATAGAGGATAACCCAGCCAGCCCAAACCTAGGCTGTAGTAGGGGGCAATCCGCAGATTGTAAACGTTTTCTTGACTTTTATGTCTTAATATGTTATATCTAAATAAATTTTGATAAATGGGTATATTTAAGGGATTTGGCCTCATAGATCTAATTTTCCTAATCCTTTGGTTACGAATAACTTACGAAGCAGTATCAAAGGGAATTCTCATCGAGATTTTAAAAATACTCGCGCTGTTTATCAATTCTATTTTTACTTTTCAATTTTACCCATTTTTAGCCGGAAAAATTTCGGCTAAAATCACGTTTTTACAGGAAAATTTTATTAAAGCTATAACGGCTATCGCGCTCTTTGTAATAATTGGAATAATATTCGGGCTTATCATTAAAATAATTGACGCCTTCTTTAAGCGGAAAGAAATTGCTTCCGCGGAAAAAATGGTGGCTGTTATCTTCGGATTCGCAAGGCTTGTTTTTTTGGCAAGTGTCCTAGTTTTTTTTCTTCATCTTATCTGCGCTAATCCAGGTATATTTGGCGGTTACACCTCCCGGATATTTAAAGGAATAGCTCCTAAAACTTACTTAGCGGCTGCGGGCGGCCTCAGTAAATTTATTCCGGGTTTTACGGTTAATACGGAAGTTGAAAGAATTCTGGCTGCAGATTCTGAAAAATCAGAAAGTAAAGAAAAGAATAATTAAATCAGTTATTTTAATCGATAATAAGGGGGTAATGAATGAAACTAAAAACGATTTATCAGGAAATAATTAAAAAGGGAATTGAAGCGGATATCCGCGGGAAAAAAGAAATCGATAATTATTTAAAAGAAAAGAAATCGGCATATGATAAATTAGAAAAATCCCAGAAAGAAACTTTTGATTTGGATTCGCTCATAAACCCATTCGCAGATACCCGCATACTTAACGGCGGGCTTGAGGCCGATATAAAATCCGTTATTGTCGGGGTAGATGTAAATGAAGCAGAATTGCTTCTTGTAGACCGCCTTCGCGAAAAGAAAACCTCGATAGACCTTGCAATCAGCCACCACCCAACAGGCCGCGCGCTTGCCAGCCTCTATGATGTAATGGATTTACAGATTTTTGCTTATCATAACGAAGGCATATCTTTAAGCGCATCAGAGAACCTTTTATCGGAAAGAAAGGCGGAGATAGAACGCAGAATCCACGCAGCCAACCATCAAAAAGTAGTTGATGTAGCAAAGTGGCTTAAGATAAATCTCCTGTGCATGCATACTCCCTGCGATAACCTTGCCTATCAATATATAAAAAAATTAATGGATAAAGAGATACCTTCAACAATCGGAAATATTGTTGATTTGCTGAACGAAATTCCGGAATATAAGGAATCGGCAAAAAATAATAACAGCGTAATGATTGAAATAGGAAACAAGGCAAGCCTTGTCAGCCGTATACATATTGAGTTTACCGGAGGAACCGAAGGCCCTTCGGGAATTTACGACAAACTATCTTCCTGCGGGGTGGACACGATAATTGCCATGCACCAGTCAGAAGAGCATTTCAAGAAATGCAAAGAGCATAACATAAACGTGGTTGTTGCTCCGCATATAGCTTCCGACAACTTGGGCGTTAACCTGATGCTGGATTATTTAACCAGCAAAGAAAAAATTCAAATATACGAATTCGCAGGGTTTCGCAGGTTCGCGCGTAAAAGTAAATAGAAAATTAACAGGGCTAAACAGCCGTAAAGTTGCCGTGGCGTAAAGTATGATACCTCAGTCATTCATAGACGATATACAAACCAGAACGGACATAGTGGAAGTAATCTCAAGTTATATTCCGCTTAAACGCGCCGGCAGGAATTTTAAAGCGAATTGCCCTTTCCACGGAGAAAAGACCCCTTCCTTTATGATAAGCCCGCAGAAGCAGATTTTTCATTGCTTTGGCTGCGGAGAAGGCGGCGGCGTTATACAGTTTCTTATGATGCATGAGAAGATGACTTTTGTTGAGGCGGTAGAAATCCTTGCAAAACGCCTGGGTATTGAAATTCCGCATCAAAGCACAGAAAAAGACAGGTTTAAAAATATCATTTATACCTGTCTTGACGAAGCGTCTTTGTTTTTTCATAAGGCTCTTCTGGAAGATGCTTCAGCCAGGCCGGTTATTGATTACCTTAATAAAAGAGGAATAACTTTAGAGACTATCAAAAAGTTCCGCATAGGATATTCTCTCGGGCGAAACACCCTTATTGAATATATGCGTAAGAAAAACCTCACTCTTGAAATACTTGAAAGGTCGTCTCTTGCCATATCGCAAGGTGAGGCTTACCGCGATTTATTCCGTGAACGGGTAATGTTTCCGATATTCGATATACGCTCGCGCGTCATTGGTTTTGGCGCAAGAACGTGGCGCCAAGGCGATACCGCGCCCAAATACATCAATTCTATCGAAAACCAGGTTTACAGCAAACGCGACCATTTATTCGGCTTTAATTTTTCAAAAGACGATATTGCAAAAGCTGATTGCGTAATAGTTGTAGAGGGCTACCTTGACATGATTATGCCGTATGTATCGGGAATAAAAAACATAGTTGCCTCGCTGGGCACTGCTTTAACAGTCGAACAGATACGCCTTATTAGAAGATACACCAATAACGTCACTCTTGTCTATGATTCTGATAAAGCAGGGCAGATGGCAACGCTGCGGGCCCTTGACCTCCTGCTTGAAAACGACTTAAAAGTAAAAGTGGTGTCCTTGCCGCAGGGGTTTGACCCGGATTCTCTGGTAAGGTCAAAGCCCAAAGAAGAATCTATACGTGTATTTTCCGACAAAAAAGATTTCTTCGATTATAAAGTTTCAATCTTAAGTAAAATGCATGATATAGAAAGCATAGAAGGCAAAACAAAAATAGCGCAGGAGATATTTTCTACCTTAAACAAACTAAACAGTGAAATAGAAAAGTATGAATATATAAAAAAACTCTCCTTTACCTTAAGGGTAAAAGAAGAAATACTTATCGCCGAATTCAAGAAAATTTTTCCAAAAAAAGAAGTAAAATCGCCGCAGCCGGCAAATTTACAAACCAAAGAGCTGTTTTCCATAGCGGAGAAAATTATTCTCAAATTTATGTTTTCCAACAAAAAAGCTTTCCCGCTTATCAGAAAGAATTTACGCGAAGAAGATTTTTCATATCCACTCGCGAGAAAAACGGTTTCATATTTTCTTAAAAATTACAACGATTCAACCGATATGACCTGCAATAAAGTCTTGGGGGCAATCGAGGATAAAGAAATAAGCGGCTTTATTTCGAAGATACTTCTGGAAGAAGACATCCCCCTTGAGAACGAAGTTTTTAAAAGCAGCATACTTAAACTCAGGCAGCACCGCGCGAGGCTTTCCATGGATAAACTAAAACAGGACATAAAAGAAGCAGAAGTAAAAGGCGAAAAAGATAGATTAAAAGTTTTAATCAATAAATTTGATAAGATAACTAGCGAGGTAAAAAATGCATAAGAAAAAAGTCCTGGAAAGGAGTATCGAGCAGTTAGTTGAACTGGGTAAGAAGAAAGGATACCTTACTTACGATGAAATCAACCATTTCCTTTCGGAAGAAGTCGTAAGCGCAGAGGAGATGGATGTTGTTTTTGAACGGCTGGATAACCATAATATAAGCGTTCTTGAAGCCAACGAAGTTGAGGAGTGGGAGCGCGAAAAAGAAAAGAAAGAAGTCCACGTAGTCTCATCGCCGGTAGATGACCCGGTTAAAATGTATCTGAAGCAGATGGGGCAGATTCCTTTGTTAAGCCGCGAGGAAGAAGTAAGGCTTGCGAAGGAAATAGAAAGCAAGGAAGAATTATTGCGCGATGAAATATTTTCTACGGTAATAGCCAAAGAAGCTTTTATTGAAATCTCCCAGAAGCTTTTTAAAGATGAACTGAACCCGGATGATTTCGTAAAAGGAGAAATAACGAACAAAGAAAGAGAGATTAAAAGAATAAAAGCGCTTTATGTAAAGCTTATAAGGACAAAGAACATCGATACTCAGAAAAGGATTCTTGAAAGTTTCAATTTTACAATCGTAATAATTGAGCAAATAATAAGCAACATGCATATGCTGGGGCGCGAAATAGAAAAAATAAACAGGCGCTTTACGGCAGTGCACGGCAGAGGAGCCAGCGAAGAAAAGCGCCAGCTTGCCAAAAGCAAAAGAGCCTTTATAAGAAGGCTTGGTTTTAAGGAAGAAGAAATAAGATTTAAGCTAAGGATAATTTTCGAAAAACAAAGGCAATACAATGCGGCAAAAAGGACTCTGGTCGAGGCAAATCTTAGGCTTGTTGTCAGTATTGCTAAAAAATACGTAAACAGAGGGCTTTCGTTTCTTGACCTGATACAGGAAGGTAACATCGGCCTCATAAAGGCAGTTGAAAAGTTCGAGTATGAACGCGGATATAAATTTTCAACTTATGCTACCTGGTGGATACGCCAGGCAATAACGCGCGCAATTGCCGACCAGGCGCGTACCATAAGAATTCCCGTCCACATGACAGAAACTATCAACAAGATAATCCGCATTTCGCGCTTGTTTATCCAGGAGAAAGGAAGAGAGCCCACTTCCGAAGAGCTTTCCAAGGAGCTGAGGCTTCCTATCTCAAAAATTAAGGACATAGTTAAAGTTTCCCAGCAGCCGATATCTATTCACACGCCGATAGGCGATGATGGAGATACATATTTTGGAGATTTTATCGAAGATAAAAAAGCAGTATCTCCGGCAAACGCCACAGTTTATTCTATGCTGAAAGAAGAATTGCAGCAGGCTATGGAAAGTTTGACAGAAAGAGAAAAAAAGATTCTAATACTTCGCTTCGGCATAGAAGACGGTACCCCCAAAACGCTTGAAGAAGTGGGAATGATTTTTAAGGTAACCCGCGAACGAATAAGGCAAATTGAGGCAAAAGCGCTTAAGAAATTAAGGCACCCCAGCCGCTCAAGAAGGTTGCAGGCTTTCCTGGAGTTAACCTTATTCCGCGGGAAGTACCACGCCTCTTAAAGCAAAATTAGCACGGATTTTAAAGCAGATAGCCGCAGATAAATAGTCTGCGGCTATGTGTTTTTCGTTTGCAATAAAGACTTTTTCCTTTATAATACTCTTCTATGGCTGACTTTAAGATAAACCTTTCCGAAAAAGATATTCCTCAAAGATGGTACAATGTAGTTGCGGATTTACCTTTTAAGCTTCCGCCGCCAATTAATCCGGCAACCGGCAAGCCCTTAGAAAAGGACGATCTTCGGCCAATCTTTCCGCTTTCTCTTATCAAACAGGAGATGAGTGGTGAGCGCTGGATAGAAATTCCTGACGAAGTAATGGATATTTTAACTATCTGGCGGCCGACAGCGCTTAAAAGAGCTGTGCATCTTGAGCGGGCGCTTAAAACCAAGTGCCGTATATATTATAAAGATGAAAGCGCCTCTCCCACAGGAAGCCACAAAACCAATACCGCAATAGCGCAGGTCTATTATAACAAAAAAGAAGGCATTAAACGCCTGACTACTGAAACTGGCGCAGGCCAATGGGGCAGCGCTTTAAGTTTTGCCTGTAATGTTTTTGGCCTAAAGTGCCGCGTTTATATGGTTAAGGTAAGCTACGAGCAGAAACCTTTCAGAAAGTCTTTAATGCGCATGTGGCAGGCAGAGGTCGTTGCTTCGCCCTCAACTCTTACCGAAAGCGGAAGAAAAATACTTAAAAGCGATCCTCACTGCCGGGGCAGTTTAGGTATTGCGATATCCGAAGCAGTAGAAGATGCTGCTAAAGACAAGGCCACAAATTATTGCCTGGGAAGTGTTTTAAATCATGTACTTTTACATCAGACAGTTATAGGCCTAGAGGCTAAAAAACAACTTGCGAAGATAAAAGAAGTGCCGGATTATCTGGTAGGCTGCGTGGGCGGAGGAAGCAACTTTGGAGGATTGGTGCATCCTTTTATAAAAGATAAATTAAAAAATGATAATTTAAGAATTATAGCTGTTGAACCGTTTGCCTGCCCGAGCCTTACTCGCGGCAGATATGAATATGATTTCGGCGATACAGCATCGTTAACCCCCCTTATAAAAATGTTTACGCTGGGGCATAATTTTATACCGCCGGGAATTCACGCGGGCGGGCTTCGCTATCACGGCTGTTCCCCCCTGGTAAGCGCTTTGCATGATAAAAAAATTATTGAAGCAAGAGCCTATAACCAGATAGATGTTTTCAAGGCGGCTGTGCTTTTTACTAAAACTGAAGGTATTGTTCCTGCGCCTGAAACAGCCCACGCCATAAAGGCGGTAATCGATATTGCAAAAAACGAAAGAAAAGGGAAGTGTATTGTTTTTAATTTTAGCGGCCACGGATTTTTGGATCTTGCCTCTTATGATAAATTTTTTAACGGAGAGCTTAGGAACTATTCCCACCCCCTAAAAGAAATAAGAGCTGCTTTAAAAAGCTTACCCAAAATATAAAATATGTCTGACAAAAGACAAGTCGAATATGTAGCTAATCTTGCACGAATCGGTGTATCCAGCGATGAAGCCGGACACTTAAGCTCGCAACTGTCCAAAATTTTAGGCTATATCGATAAACTTAAAGAGCTTAACGTAGATAATGTAGAGCCGATGAGGGGGCCCAGTCTTAAAAATAATATATTCAGAAAAGACGAGGCTGCGGATTCCGGAGTTCAGGAAGATATCCTGAAAAACGCTCCTTCTCGGGAAGGAAATTATTTTAAAATACCGAAAGTAATTGAATAGCTTACAATGCATAATCTAACCGGCATTCAAATTGCCGAAAACATCAAAAATAACAAATTGAGCGAAAAAGAAGCGTATTCTTTTTTTAAGGAACGCATAAAAAGAAACGCTGGCCTGAATGCTTTTGTAGAAAACTATGATGAGCCGGTTGAGGCAGACGGGGCTTCCGCGCTTTCCGGCGTGCCGATTGCAATTAAAGACAATATTTGCATAAAGGGTAAAAAAATTACCTGTGCTTCAAAAATCCTTTCTTCCCACATATCAGTGTATGATGCAACTGTAATTGCAAAACTAAAAAAAGCAGGCCTTAAAATCATCGGCACAACCAATATGGATGAATTCGCCTTTGGTTCATCTACGGAGAATTCCTGCTACGGCCCCGCAAAAAATCCCTGGGACATACAAAGAGTGCCGGGAGGCTCAAGCGGAGGCTCTGGCTGCGCGGTTGCGGCAAGGCTTGTGCCTTTTGCTCTGGGTTCTGATACGGGAGGCTCTATACGCCAGCCAGCCTCTTTTTGCGGTATTGTTGGGTTTAAGCCAACCTACGGAAGGGTTTCAAGGTACGGCTTAATAGCTTTCGGTTCAAGCCTGGATCAAATCGGCCCGTTAACTACAAATTTTACCGATTGCGCCCATATTTTAAATATAATTTGCGGATTTGATAAAAATGATTCTACGTCTGCGCCGATTGAGGCAAAAGATTTTTCGAAATCACTGGTAGATGATATAAAAGGGCTTAAGGTGGGTATGCCGCGGCAATATTTCGGCAAAGGAATTGACGAAGAAATAAAAAATGCGGTCCTTGAAGTAAGCAGGATTTTTAAGGAAAAAGGCGCTAATATTATTGATATCGATTTGCCTCATACGGAATACGCGGTCGCAACTTACTATATAATCGGCTCTTCCGAGGCGAGCTCTAATTTGCAAAGGTTTGACGGAATTAAGTATGGTTTAAGAGAACCTGCTTCCGGGCTTTTGGATATTTACAAAAAGACCCGCCAGTCGGGTTTCGGCGCTGAGTCAAAAAGAAGAATTTTTCTTGGCACTTACAGCCTTTCAAGCGGCTATTATGATGCCTATTATGTAAGGGCGCTTAAAGTGCGCGCCCTCATTAAGAAAGATTTTGATGATGCATTTAAAAAAGTAGATGTAATACTTACGCCAACTTCTCCCACAACTGCTTTTAAAATGGGAGAAAAAGTAACAGACCCCTTAAGTATGTATCTTTCTGATATTTATACAATATCGGCTAACCTTGCCGGCATACCGGCTGTTTCTTTCCCCTGCGGGTTTAGCAAGAGTAATTTACCCATAGGCTCACAGCTTATCGCAAAAGAATTTGACGAAGAAACGCTTATAAGGGCTGGTTACAGTTACCAGTGCGCAACCGATTATCATAAAAGAATACCGGAATTAAAATAATATTATGCAGGAATTCGATACAGTAATAGGCCTTGAAGTCCACGTGCAGTTAAATACCAATTCGAAGATTTTCTGTTCGTGCTCTACGAGATTTGAGAATCCGGCGAATAGTAATATCTGTCCTGTCTGTTGCGGCTATCCCGGAGTTTTGCCTGTATTTAACAAACAAGCGCTTTTTCTTGCCATAAGGGTAGCGCTTGCCTTAAACTGTAAAATAAATAAGAAAATATATTTCGAGAGGAAAAATTATTTTTATCCTGATTTGCCAAAAAATTACCAGATATCCCAATATAAAATGCCTCTGGGAGAGAATGGTTCGCTCATCCTTCCGACAGAAAAAACAATAGGTATAACCAGGGTTCATCTCGAAGAGGATGCAGGTAAGCTTGTTCATAAAGAAAATTATTCCCTTGTTGATTTAAACAGGACAGGCGTCCCGCTTTTAGAAATAGTTTCAAATCCCGATATAACGAGTCCCCAGGATGCTTTCGAATACCTCTCGTCTCTTAAGCTTATCCTTCAATATATAGGTGCGTCAGAATGCAATATGGAAAAGGGAAGTTTGCGCTGCGATGCCAACATATCTTTAAAAAATAAGGGCGCGCAAACGCTTGGAGTAAAGGTAGAACTTAAGAATATGAATACCTTTAAAGGCGTAAGGGACGCTTTAGAGTATGAAGTTTCAAGGCAGACAAAAGTTTTAAATGATGCCGGAAAAATTTTCCAGGAAACCCGCCTTTGGGATGCAAACCGGCAGAAAACCGAAGTAATGCGCACCAAGGAGGAAGCTCACGATTACAGGTATTTTCCGGAGCCGGACCTTCTTGATTTCACTGTTCAAGAAGAATTTATAGAAAATGAAAAACAATTCGTAAAAGAGCTGCCTCAGGATAGACGCAAGAGGTTTATTGATAAATATAAGCTTCAGGCCTTAGATACGGATGTGTTGATATCAGAGAAATTTCTCGCGGATTACTTTGAAAGTGCAGTAAAAGAATTCAATGAGCCGAAAAAAATATGTAATTTTATTATCGGCCCTTTTTTGGAGCAGGTAAATACTTTTGAGGACAGGTTTAAGGGCGTAAAGATAAGCGCTCAAAATTTTGCAAAAATAGTAAAGTATTTTTCGCAAGGCCAGCTTAACAATATAACGGCCAAGAAAGTCCTTGCTCTTTGCATAAACAATAACAGCGATATAGATGAAATTATAAAAAAAGAAGGCCTTTCCCAGGTCTCCGGAGAAGCGGAACTTTCCGGTCTGGTTCTTGAGGCTATAAAAGAAAGCCCAAATGCAGTAAAAGAATATACAGAAGGCAAAAGTCAGGCTATAATGTTTCTCGTCGGCTCTGTTATGAAGAAAACTAAAGGCAAAGCAAATCCAAAAGTAGTCAAGGAATTGCTCGAAAAAGCAATTAAAGGTTAATTGTCGCTGGTTGGCTGTTTTTAAATTACGGAGGTAAGGATATGAAGAAAAAAATTTTACTCAGCATAGTAATAACCGCGGTAGCGTGCGTAGGTATTTTTTCTTATTATAATAAAGTTTCAATCGCTAAGGAACGCGAAGACAGTTTTTACAAAGAACTTGATGTGTTTGCGGAGGCTTTAGCAGTAATTGAAAAAAAATACGTTGAAGATAAGCCGCCGCATGATTTGATTTACGGCGCCCTCGAAGGCTTGCTTAGCTCACTCGATTCTTACAGCGAATTTCTTAACCCCGAAGAATACAAGGAGTTGCTTGTTGATACGGAAGGGAAATTCGGTGGCCTTGGCATTGAAATTACCATACGCGACACTTTGCTTACGATAGTTTCACCCATTGAAGATACCCCTGCCTGGACTGCAGGGCTTAAGCCGGGCGATATAATTGTCAAGATAGACGGGAAAGTAACAAAAGGAATTACAATAACCGAGGCTGTAAAGAAATTAAGAGGAGAGCCGGGCACAAAAGTCACACTTACGGTGCTTAAAGAGAAAGATAAAAAAATTGAAGATGTTACATTGGTCCGCGCAATAATAAAAATAAAGGATATCAAGCGGGCAGAATTGCTGGAAGACGGCATAGGTTATATAAGAATAGCGGAATTCAGGGAAAACACCGCAAGAGATTTGGACAAGGCTTTGCAGGAATTAAATAAAAAAGGCCTTAAGGCAGTAGTGATAGATGTAAGGAATAATCCTGGAGGTCTTCTTGAGTCCGCAATCGATGTAACAAGCAGGTTTCTTGAAACCGAAAAGACCGTTGTTTCAACTAAATCAAGGACAGAAAAAGAAATTGTGTATAAATCAGTTGCGAGTAAGGAAAAATATAGCAACATTCCCCAGGTTGTGCTCATAAATAAAGGAAGTGCATCAGCAAGCGAGATTCTTGCTTCCGCGCTTCGCGATAATAAAAAAGCTGTCATTATGGGAGAAACGAGCTTCGGAAAAGGCTCTGTGCAGACAATAATTCCTCTTTCTGACGGCTCAGCCCTAAGGCTTACAACCTCAAGGTATTACACGCCCTCCGGCACAAGCATACATGAAAAAGGCGTCACGCCAGATATAACTATTGTCAATGGCGCAGCTACAGAAGAAAAAGAAGATGTTTTTGAAAAACTTGAGAAAAAGCCCGAGTTTGATTATAAAAAAGATTACCTGATAGTAAGAGCGGTAGATTTTCTAAAAGGCATGCTGGTGTTTAAAGCAGAGAACGGCAAGTAGAGAAAATATAATTTTATATCTCTGCTTTTTATTATGTACACATTAGGTATAGAAACTTCCTGCGACGAAACTTCCTGTGCGATTTTGAAAGATTTCAAAGTCCTTTCAAATGTCACTATCTCTTCGTTAAAAGAACATAAAAAATACGGAGGGGTTGTGCCGGAAATTGCAACCCGCGCGCATCTTAAAAATATAGATAAGGTTCTTTCCGGAGCACTTAGCGCCTCCCGAATTTCTTTGGATAAAATTGGCTTAATTGCCGTAACCTATAAGCCGGGGCTGATAGGTTCCCTGGTTGTCGGCGTAAACTTTGCAAAAGCCCTGAGTTTCTCCCTTAAAAAACCGCTTATAGGAATAAACCATCTCTATGCGCATATCTTTGCGCCTTTCTTGAATAACCGCGAGAAATTGGAGTTTCCATTTTTGGGGCTCGTTGTTTCCGGCGGCCACAGCGAAATCTATTACGTCAGGGATTTTGATAATATAAAACTTTTAGGCCAAACGCAGGATGATGCCTGCGGCGAGGTTTTCGATAAAGTTGCAAAAGCGTATAACCTGGGATACCCTGGAGGCCCGGCTATTGATAAGCTTTTTGATGCGCGCTATAAAGATTCTTTCAAATTTAAATGCGGAAGGAGCGGCCTTGATTTAAGTTTTAGCGGCATTAAGACCGCTCTTATATATAAAAAAATTGAACTTGAAAAAAAAGGTTTGCTTGATAAAAATACAAAAGTAAAACTGCTTTCTTCTTTCCAGGCTTCAGCTATTTCGGCAATTATTTCGGCAGTTCTGGAGGCTAATGCAAAATACGGATTGAAAAAGATATCCTGCGGGGGCGGTGTCCTTGCGAATAGTTATTTACGGAGGCGTCTTAAAGAAAACGAAAGCAAAGGAATAAGGTTTTTAATCCCTCCCATGGAGTATACCGCAGACAACGCTGCAATAGTTGCAGGATTGGGTTTTTACCTGTATAATAAAAAAGGCAAAGTAAGCAATCTGGCCCTGGAGGCCAAAGCGAATTAAAATGCTTGATTTTACAGTAGTATTAACCAGGATTGTTTTAGCGGTGGTTCTTGGCGGCATTATAGGCCTTGAAAGAGAAAAAAAGGGCCGTAACGCAGGGCTTAGGACCCATATTTTAGTCTGCACCGGTTCAAGTTTAATCATGCTTGTGTCTTTATATATTTTTGAAATGTATCAGGGCAAAGTCCCGGTGGATCCTTCGAGAATTGCTGCAGGTGTGGTTACCGGAATAGGATTCTTAGGCGCAGGCACGATTATGGGCAGCTCCGAAGGAGTAAGAGGCCTGACTACTGCGGCAAGTATATGGGTAAGCTCGGCAATCGGGCTTGCGGTCGGCTGCGGTTTTTTTAGTGCAGCAGCAATTACTACCGTGATTACTTTTATTACGCTTGCTTTTTTAAAACAGATAGAGAAGAAATTAGAAGTAACAGATAAGAGTGATAGATCCTAAACCCGCCCGCCACTTTAATTTTTATTTAGGCGGGTCAGCTTTTAGCTGAAAACCCTATTCATGGGTTTTTATTTAGGGAGGTGTTTAAATGTTAAGGAAAAAAGAAGATGAAAAGATACTGGATATAAATGCTACCATGCAGGGAAGCCTGGTTTTTTCCGAACCCGTTAATTTACGTATAAACGGCAAATTTGAAGGTACCTTGAATACAAAAGGGAATCTTATGGTCGGCGAAAGCGCAATAGTAAATGCAGATATTATTGGCGAGGATATGATTTTGGGCGGACGTATCAGCGGAAAAATTACAGCAAGCCGCATGGTTACCTTAACTTCCACTGCCCAGGTTAGCGGAGATATTGAGGTGCCTAAATTAGTCATGGAAGAGGGCGCTATTTTTAACGGAAAGTGTAAAATGCCCCAGGGCAGATTGTCGCTTTCTGAGCTTTCTGACTATCTTTCTGTAGAAGAAGAAAAAATCATGGAATGGGTTGGAAAGGGAAAAATCCCCGTTACAAAAGAAGGAGAAAGTTTATTTTTTGACCGCAGAAGCGTAGAGGACTGGATTACGCAGAACCGTTGACAACAAAGCGAATAAGCTATCCGTCCTGCCAGAAAATATTCAATATGAAAGAAAAATTGCTCACTACAAGAGAGGTATCTCATCTTCTTGGTTTAACCGAACAGGAAGTTATAGATTTGGCCAACACCAATCTTCTTCCGAGTTTTAAAGTGGCAGGAGAATTTCTGCGCTTTAGAAAGGAAGAGATTTTCAAAGTCAAAGAAACCATAAAGAATAAATACAATTTACCCGAAAAAAAACACCGGCTTAAAGATACTTTTCGCGAATTTTTTTATTTCAATGATTTTTATATAGTTTCAGCCCTCATAATTATTGTCCTGCTTTGGACGATTCTTAAAGACCTCGTTCTTTAATGAGACATAAAGGATTTGTTGATCTTGGATTTGTTAAGCTTGATATCGAAAGAGAAAAAAGGAAAGGCTTGCCTGAAATAATTTACGCTCCGGGTAAGTCTGCCGGCCAGCTAAAAGGGATAATCAAGGAATTCAAAAAACATACCAGTTCAATTTTTATATCGCGGCTTTCAGAGCCTCAATTTAAGATTTTAAAAAAATCCTACCCCAAATTAAAATATTTTAAAATTCCGCAGCTTGCTTTCCTGGGAAAAAGTGCCAATATAAGGCATGGGAATTGCCTTGTGATTACCGCAGGGACTTCCGATATTCCCGTTGCGGAAGAAGCAGCAATATTTCTTGAAATTTTAGGCAATCGCACAGAAAGGATTTACGATATAGGCGTTGCCGGTGTGCATAGAATCGAACCCTTCAGAGATAAAATAAAAAAAGCAAAAGTTTTAATTGTCGTTGCCGGCATGGAAGCAGCTCTGTTGAGTATTATTTCAGGCATTTGCCCCGCACCCATAATAGGGGTTCCTACAAGCGTGGGCTACGGCTCATCTTTTAAGGGCCTTAGCGCGCTTTTAAGCATGCTTAACAGCTGTGCGCCGGGGGCTGTGTGCGTAAATATCGATAACGGCCTTGGAGCGGGGTATTTTGCGCATTTAATCAACAGATAGAGATGACAGATAACAGATGTCAGATATGAAAAGCATATATTTTCAATTAGCGGGCGGAGCGGCAGGCGATATGCTGCTTTATTCTTTGATTGGATTAGGCTGCCCAATGTCATTTTTGAAAAAGGAACTTAAAAAGTTAAATATAAATTTTGACATAAGCCTGAAAGAACTCAAACACACCCATCATAAAGACAAATGCCTGGAATTTACAGGCAGGCTCGACTTATCTTATCTTCAGATAATAAAACTAATTTCTAAATCAAAACTGGGGAAAGATATCAAAGAAAAAGCCTTAAAATCCTATAAGGAACTTTTTGAAATAGAACGCAAAATCCATGGCGTAAAAGGAGCTGATTTTAAATTCCATCACTTAGGCAAGCTTGATGCAATTTTAGAAATCTGCGGCTTCTATATAGGGCTTAAGTATCTTGGAATTGAGAAGATGTACGTTTCGAGTTTTCCTTTAAGCATGCCGTCTTTGGCGGCGCTTTCTATCCTTAAGGGAAAGAAGATAGATGCCCGGAATTTAGGTTATGAATCAATAACGCCTACCGCGGCGATATTGTTAAAAGAAGCAGGCGAACTTAAATGCAGCTTCAAGTTAACAAAATACAGTATGGCTTTTGGAAAGTGCAAAGAAACAGATTATCTTATTGCCTATCTTATAAACTATCTTCCGGAAATAGAGAAAGACAGAATAATCAAAATGGAAGCAAATATAGATGATATGAACCCGCAAATCTTCGAACACGTTTTCGAAAAACTCTATGCAGGCGGCGCCAAAGAGGTTTACGTTGAGCAGGTTATTATGAAAAAAACAAGGCCGGCATTTGTTCTAAATGTTTTATGCGCGCCGGAAGATTTTGAAAAAATAAGAAATATAATTTTTTCCAACACTTCTACTTTCGGTATACGTTACAGGGAATATCTAAGAGATAAGCTGAAATATAATTTTATTTCCAAAAAAACTAAATTCGGAAAAATTAAGTTTAGAGTTTCCGCGCGGCCCTTCAAAAAAGAAACCCCGGAATATGCGGACTGTTTAAAAATAGCCAAAAAATTAAACATTCCGCTCCTTAATGTTTACAGTTCTCTCAAATGAAAGTTAACGGCCTTAAAGGGCCATTAAACATATGGCTTTTTTGCTTAACAATGGTATAATTTTGAAAAATTGGCGGTGTAGCTTAAGCTTGGTAGAGTCCCACCTAAGCTTCGCTTAGGAGGGATTAATTCGCAGACGCCCCGCGGGCTACGACTTATGTTCGCAGTAGCTCCATAAGTCGTCTGCTCATTGAACAAACGGTTCCCGTGTTTTTCTTATCACAGTTTTACTCGCAAATAAAAATTGGCGGTGTAGCTCAGCTTGGTAGAGCAAACGGCTCATACCCGTTGCGTCGGTGGTTCAAATCCACTCGCCGCCATATTGTTTCTAAGCCGTCTTTATAAGGGAAAAAAGCGTAGTGGTTCCCCGCCACCTTAATAAAGAATAATGGGCGGGTCCGCCGAAGATTTAGCGGAGGCGGAAAATCCACTCGCCGCCATGTTTTTAAAAAGGCAGCAAGAACCAAACTAAGGCACGCCCGTCATTTGCTTCAAGGTTTAACCTCGGAGAACTTACCCTTGATTTTAACATAATATTGTTTTATATAATAAGGAGGGTTATGTATATTGAATTGTTAAAAAAATTATATTACGAAGAACGCAAGAAGCTTGAGGGTATGTGGATACATAAACAGGAAATGAAGCTAAAGGTTTTACAATTCCGCAAACAGATGCTGGAGAGGCTGGAGAGTTGCCTTAATCTCGGTGAAATTTCCGGAAGAAGCGATATCCACGAAGAAATAAAGGATAATTTATTCAGGGACGCCGAGCATAGCGATAAATTACAGTCCCGGCTGGACTTTAATATTACTGATGAGCGAAAGAGGCTTGAGGAAGAGGAAAGACAGGAATTAAATAACGCAAAATATAATCCGGTTGAGTATGCTGATTATTTATTCCAGGCAGAAAAAATTTATACGATAGAGGCTGAATTGGCTGAAAAAGGTTTATATCCGGAAGCTGTTTATAATGAGCAAAAAGACATTAGTGTGCAAAGTTGATTAAAATTCACTACCTTACAGCAAATATTTAGAGTATAATAAAACAAATATGAAAAAATGCCCCTTTTGTGCAGAAGTTATACAGGAAGAGGCTGTAAAGTGCCGCTTCTGCGGCGAATTTCTGGTTAAAAAAACTCAAGATAAATGGTATTTTGGAGTATCATTTTTAATAATTTCTTTTTTGTGCGTGGGGCCGCTGATGCTTCCTTTGGTGTGGTTTAATCCAAGGTTAGCGCGCGATAAAAAAATAATTATAAGCGTTGTAATAATTGTGATAAGCGTTATTTTAGGCGTTATACTTATAAACTCAATAAAATCAATATCAAAGTATTATAACCAAATATTTTCTTTAACATATTAAATGAAAAAAGGAGGTTAGCATGAGAAGAAGATTACCCCGGCTTAGAATACCCATACAGTTTAAATTTATCCGTATTGTTCTGGTAATGGTTATTATTTCTTTTTTTGTTAACGCGTACGTTTCTATAAAGACGTTAGGCTGGAGAGAGTTTGATATAAGCGGAGACGTAGCTTATATGGTTTTTCAGCTTAACTTCGGGGCAATTTTACTTATCCTTTTAATTACCATGGCGTTTATTTTGCACAAAGGTTTCGGAGCGCTTTCGCGTATGGAGGAGATACTGGAAGAGGTCATCAAAGGAAAATACTCTCTTAGAATAAGACTGCGCAAGGGAGATGTTTTAATTCCTTTGGTTGATAAGATAAATAAGATACTCGATTTGCTGGAGAAAAAAAGCAAATAAAAGTTAATGGCTGCAATAATTGAAGTTAGAAAACCCGGCGAAAAAGAATTAAAGGATTTGAATATCAAATCCTGGCCGATTTGGGAAAAAGAGGTAAGCGTATTTGATTGGTTCTACGATGAAAAGGAGACTTGTTTATTCCTCGAAGGCGAGGTTATGATAGAACTTGGCGATAACAGCAAAGTAAAAATAACAAAAGGCGACTTGGTTGTTTTCCCAAAAGGCCTTAAATGTAAATGGGATATCAGAAAAAGAGTCAAAAAGCACTATAAGTTCGGTGCTTAAGAGGTTTTCTTTTCTTTGCTTTTTCTTTTTGCCAGGAATTTCTTAGCCAAAGCGTTCAATTTTTCATAGGCTATCTCTTTTTTGTAATATAGCCTCACTGCTTCCTTGGCCTTTCTCATTTTTTTTCTGTGAATCCTCTTTAATTTTTCTTTGTATCTTCCCATTTGCCCTCCTTGTAGTTGAAGGAAGTTTACCATATAAAGCCTGCTCTGGCAAGCTGTTAAGCTTAAGGTTTAAGCCAAATACCCCGATTAGCTTTAAAAACAAAGGTTTTTTAAGCCTTTATTTACCCTTATAAAAGCTATAATAATGCCTAAATTCTTCATTGACAGATTGTAATATTGGCTTACAATAGAACAATTAAATTGGAGGATATTTATGATTTTCAAAAAAGGAAATACAAGCAAAGGCGTAGTAATTTTATTAATAGCGGCAATAGTCTTAGCCGTAATTTTGGTTGTTTACCAGCACAAAATCATACGTTCTCTTAAAAGGGCATTAAGTTTGGCCCAAGGCGAAAGAGTAAGCGTGGATTTAGGGCAGTTAGGCGATAAATTTAAGGATAAAAAGGGGACTTTGGTTGCTGTAAACTATGATAAAGATACGCTGATGGGTGAATTAATACAAGTAAAAGCCAAATTAGCTGAGGCGGAAAGCATGCTGCGCCAGGCGCAAGAAGAAAAAGAATCTTTAAAGGAAGAAAACGCGGCCCTGAATAAGGCTGTGGCCGACTTAAAAGAAGAAGTAAGGTTGTGGGAAGGGAAAATCAATACTTTAGACGAAAAAAAGCTGGTTATCGCAAAAAGAAGCCAGAGTGTTAAGGAATTAAGGAAAAGAATTTGGGATTTGAAAGTAAGAGCCCAGCGAGAAATAGATGCGGTAAAGATGAGATTGGGCAACCAGGGATTTATGACCAGAAGCGGAAAAACCACTTTTTCCCGCGAAAAGATAATACAACTTGAAAAGATAGTTGTTACACACCCCCGTTAAAATACCAGCCCCATTCTTGCAAGTCCTTCGGTTTTTCTGCCTTAAAAATTTGGGTTGAAAATTACCCAATAAGATGTAGAATTTAATAAGTGTTATATTTTTGAGCGCCTGGTTTAAACACTTAATACGCTTGAAATCCACTGTTTAGGGGTTATGGCTAAAGGAAAAAATACAAATCGGCAGAAAAGCATTCCACGGTTACTTAGAGAGAAACAGCAATTGCAGAAATATAAGCTAAAGAATTTTAGGAAAAAATAAGGTTTATACCAATACCAATTCTATGTATAACGGCATAGAGAAAAGAAAGTTTATAAGAGCAAGGTTCCCCTGCAAAATACTGATATATAATTTTCCCGAACACTCAATTTCCACACATACGGAAAATATTTCTGCTGGAGGAGTGCGCGTTATAATCGGAGAAAGGATTGAAGCGGGAAGCCTTGTCGGTATCGAGGTGCACCTTAAAGAAAATAAAATAACCTGCCAGGGAAAGGTTGTGTGGGTTGTTGATAAAAAAAGCCCCTACCGGAAAGGCATTCTTTATCACGATACAGGTATTGAGTTTTGCGAAATAAGCGACCAGGACCGCAATATAGTAAATGTGATAATTGAAAAAATGCTTTGCGTGGAGAAATAACTACACCGCTGAATCCGCTTGTGTTTGAGTTCTCTCTGCTTCCACGATTACATAAAAATATTTTAGAAGCTTAACCTTTTTGTAGCGCAGTTTAAGATAATATAGTCTTATTCGGCAGGGGACATAAAAAGTGGTTTCTAAGACAACTTCTTTAGGTAATCTCGGCCTTGAAGTTTACCCTGTTTGCATTGAGGTCGATGTTCAGAGGGGCCTTCCGGCAGTTTCCTTAATCGGGCTTTGCGATACGTCGGTTCGCGAAAGCAGAGACCGGGTACGTTCAGGATTAAAAAACAGCGGCTTTGAATTTCCTTCCCAAAAAATAACCATAAATCTTGCACCTGCCAACGTCAAAAAAGAAGGCACACATTTTGACTTAGCTATTGCCCTCGGCATTATTTCTTCATCGGGCGAGGTTAATCTGGATACTTCTTCCTATTTTATAATAGGCGAGCTTTCTTTGGAGGGCTCAATTAAACCCGTGAGCGGGGTTTTCCCGATGGCGTTATACGCAAAGGGTAAAGGCAAAAAAATTATTGTTCCTCTGGAAAATGCCAGCGAAGCAGCTCTGGTTTGCGGTTTAGATGTGTATCCTGTAAAAAGCCTGAATGAAACCGTATCCTTTCTCTGCGGTATGGTTGAAAAAAAACCTTTCCGCGCTGAGCCGGCTGATTTAATTCCCGCAAGTTCCCAATATGAAGTTGATTTTTCCGAAGTAAAAGGCCAGTCTTTTGCCAAAAGAGCATTGGAAGTTGCTGCAGCCGGCATGCATAACGCTCTTTTGCTTGGCGCCCCGGGTGTGGGCAAAACCATGCTTGCCCGCAGGTTACCTACAATTTTGCCGGATATGGCATTTGAGGAAAGTCTGGAGGTCACTAAAATTTATAGCGTGGCAGGCCTTTTAGACAAGTCGCAACCGGTAGTAAGGGCGCGCCCCTTTCGGTCCCCGCATCACACCTCTTCAAATATTGCTTTAGTCGGAGGAGGGACAAACATAAAACCCGGAGAGATAACCCTTTCTCATAATGGAGTGCTTTTCCTTGACGAACTTCCGGAATTTAGCAGAGATGCTTTGGAGGCGCTTCGCCAGCCGCTTGAGGACGGTTCAATCAGCATATCAAGAGCGGCTAAACATCTTAAGTTTCCTTCCCGTTTTTTATTTGCTGCCGCAATGAACCCCTGTCCTTGCGGTTACTTCGGTTCTAATGCAAAAAGCTGCCATTGCACAAGTTACCAGATACAAAAATATAGAAACAAAATCTCAGGCCCGCTTTTAGACAGAATAGATATCCATTTGGAGCTGGCAGCCATTAATACGGAAGATTTAATATCAGGCGATTTTAAGGCTGAGAGTTCCGAGGCTATAAAAGAGAGAGTTGAAAAAGCGCGTATCCTCCAGACAGAAAGGTTCAGAAATGAAAAAATATTTTTTAATTCCCAGATGAGCAACAGGCAATTACGTAAATTCTGTAACCTTGAAAAATCCGCGCAGGAACTGCTTAAAATGGCGATTTCGCATTTTAGCTTTAGCGCCAGGGCCTATGACAAAATACTTAAGGTTTCAAGGACAATTGCCGACCTTGCGGGAAGAAGCGATATCCTGGCTGAAGACATCTCCGAAGCCATTCAGTATAGGTCTTTGGATAAGAATTTATGGGTTTAGCCTTGGCCGCCAAAATGCAAGTCTCCGTAAGCGCAATTTAGCTTAAGAATAGCGGGATTTTACGGTTGTATATTGGGTCAAAATATTCTATAATTTAAAAGGGGCTGTATATACTTTCCTGCCAAATTATTCGTAAAAATCGAGGAAGGGTATGAAGGTAAAAAAACGGATTTCTTTTGTAAAAAGCTTTAGCCTCGCGGAAGTATTATTGGGTATAATTATATTGATAGTAGTCATAAGTGCCACATTAATCACCTATATAAATTGTTTCATACTGATAGATACGATTAAAAACATAAATATCGCAACCACCGCCGCACAGGGAATAATTGAGGAAATGCGCAGTAGTATTTTTAAAGAACTTGTAAATAATTATAACGGGCTTAATTTTGTGGTAAACGATATACCGGAAAGTATGGGTACCGTGTACATAAATAACAGTAATCAGGAATTTTTGGAAGTAACTGTAAGCGTGTGCTGGAAGCAGAGAAACAGAATTATAGGGGAAGATACAAATTTGAATGGTTCCCTGGATGCAGGCGAAGACTTAAACAATAACGGCATAATAGACTCGCCGGCACAATTAACAACCAGAATAGTTAACAGGAAGTAAAAAGTGGTTTTTCCGGTTTTGCCAAAAAAAGAATCAAATTGCGCGGGCAGATATTTTCGAAATGCAGCGAACTTAAGGCCTGGCTGCGAGGTGCGCGCCAGGCAGGGCTTTTGCCGTTCATTCACGCTGATAGAAGCCCTTGTCGCCGCGGCTGTTTTTTCTATATTGGTAGGCATGACCTTCCTTGTTTTAAATGCCGGAATGAGTTCGTGGTTTATGGGCGACGTTGAGGCGGAACTGCGCCGCGAGGGCATAAAGGCATTGACGGCTATAGAGAAAGAGTTGAAATATACGGCGCCCGCAGAAACAGATTTGGCAAGCGGTGCAACAGCTGCGTCTCTAAGTTTCCATTTGCCCAGCAGAGACGCCAACGGAGTAGTAATAGACTGGAACGGGTTTACGCCTTCTATAGTATGGTCGACGGAACTTATCACTTATGAATTGAATGCAAATGGAGAAATAATAAGAAGGAGCAGCCTGGGCCAATCAAGCGTGCTTGCGCGTAATATTACCAGTTTACAATTCTCAAGGACGGCGCCTCCTGACCCGTTTCCGGACGATATGTTGCGCATAGATATCACTGCACAAAAGGCCGATAAAAAGGGGAGAGTATTGACTGACAGCGTCCAGCTTCTTATAAAAATGAGGAATAGATAAGATGAACAAAACCAAAGTAAAATCTAAAAAAGGTTCAGCGCTCATACTTGTCCTGGTTGTGATAATAGCTTTAGTCGTCTATGCCACGGCATTTATTACCGTAAGCGTAAACCAAGCTATTGTCGCGGAGGTGTTTAAGAAAAAAACCGCCGCATTTAACCTTGCAGAAGCAGGGCTTGACCATGCTCTTCTTTGGTTAAGGAGCCAGGAGCAGCCGCCAACGTATGATTCAGTCGATCCCTGGGGTGGGCCTCAAAGCGTAGGCGGAGGTTCTTACAGCGTTGCGATAGATGACCTTGGCTCTGTGGCGGGAAATCAGTTGGTTAGAAAGTATAAAGTAACTTCTACCGGCACCTTCGGCAACGTAAACAGGGTTTTGTCGAATTACCTTAAGGTAGATAATTTCGGAGGTTACCTTTGGTGGACTAATTCCGAAACTTATTGCGATCGGTATGGTAATTGTCAAAACGTATGGTTCTGGTCGCGAGATAACTTAAGCGGCCCAACGCACACTAATACCCATTACAATATTGCCGGAAACCCTGTATTCGAAGCTAAAGCGCAATCAGTAGACCCTTATATAAATTTTTATAATAATGGCAGCAACATAACCTCCGACCACTTACCGAGCCTTATAAGCAACCCTCCGAACGATATTCCTGATTTTCAACAGGGGATAGACCTTGGCGTAGTCCATATTGATATGCCGGAAAATGCTTTGGCGCTGCGTTCCGCAGCCGCAAGTGCCGGAGGGCTTTATTTAACAGGGGCCAGCAGGGTAATATTTAACAGCAACGGCACTATCAGCGTGAGAAACCAGAACAAAAGCGGTTGTCACAGCAGTTGCACGTTAAGCATGCCTACAAACGGAGCTATATTTGTTAATAATGGAACTTTGACTGTTTACGGCACCTTAAACGGCAGAGTGACGGTAGGCGCAAGCCAGGACGTTATCATTCCTAATAATATAGTTTACGCCGACGACCCAAGGGACGGAACTTCCGACGATGGCCTGGGTATAATTTCCGAGGAAGACGTAGTGATAGACGACATTGCACCTGATAATTTGGAAATAGACGGTGCAATTATGGCTTTAAACAGTTCTTTTATGATGGAAAACTGGTCTTATTATATGAAAGGAACTCTAACGCTTTATGGAGGGGTAATCCAGGATAAAAGAGGCCCTGTCGGCACCTTCAGCGGTTCAACTAAAATGAGCGGATACGATAAAGATTATATACACGACTCAAGATTTATTAACAATCCCCCGCCTTTTATGCCTAACACGGGAGACTATACGACATTGTCATGGGAGGAAAATTAAATTATGAAGCAAAAAGTTTTCTATGTGGTTTTTGTTCTTGTTACGATATTGCTTTTGATTTTTATCAATAGAAAAACCAACGTAAACCAAGCTGTTCAAGCGCAGAAAGCGGTAGAGCAATTTTCTGCAGAACAGAGAGATGTATTAGTCAAGCATCTGCAAACATCTTTTCCTTTCGAAAGCAAATCCGCAATTACACTTATAAATAAAACCAAACCTGTTCAGTCCCCCAGTTTTTTGGAAAACAAAAATATAGCTACGACTGTGCAGTCTAAAAAGGTATCCACTTCTTCGGCGTCATTGGCTGCTGGTTCAGGTGCGAAAGGCAGTCAGGCTGTTTTAGAAAAACCCGAAGCTGGCGTGACAAAAATCGGCAAGCGCCCCCCCGTAGAGCGCGTTAAAGAGCTCAACAGCCAGGGTATAATATTACAGTAATTCAGGAAGCAGCCATATCAAAACCTAAAAATAGGGTAATTTCCAGGTATTAATGTCGTTAAAAGGTGAAACTTAAATGGCAGCAAACCCCGCCATCCGCTCGTAAAAACTGCAAAATTTAATTTTTATTGCCCAAATACCCTTTTCTCTTTATAATAATAAACTATGGAAAATAGCTTACAGGGGATATGGGTAAATAAAGTTTTCTGGATTACCAATTTAAGCTGGCTGACAGCCCAGGGTTTAAAAGTTATTATAGGGCTTGTTACAGAAAAGAAATTCAATTTTAACTGGATTTTGCGTACCGGGGGCATGCCGTCCGCCCATAGCGCAGCTGTAGTCGGCCTCGCTTCTTCCCTGGGCAAAGAGGTGGGTTTTTCTTCCCCTGTCTTTGCCATGAGTTGTTTCTTTGCGCTTATGACAATGTTCGATGCCCAAACCTGGAGAAGGTCTATCGGAGTGCAGGCGCGTATTCTTAACAGGATTATGGACGATTTACACAGCAGGCGCAAGATTCAGGACGACCGCTTAAAAGAATTGGCAGGCCACACGCCTATAGAAGTCTTTGCAGGCGCACTCATAGGGATTCTCGTAACCTTGATATTTTATAAGTAATATAGAAGCTGATTTCTGCGGAAAATTTCGTAAATTGCCGCTCGCATTTCGCCTGCGGTAATTGGCGTATGGTCTGTGGCTATTAGCGTCTACAATCGGAGGATGCAAAATGAAGAAGCAATTCATAATGGTTATAGCAGGCGTAGCAATTGTTGCAATTTTGGCTGTAGCAATTATCCTAGGCAGAAAGTCCAACGATGCGCAATCAAATTTCCAGAAAGGCTACCTGAAAGAAGCAGACACGGCTTTTTTAAACGGGGATTTACTTCTGGCAAGGAAGCTTTATTTAGATGCGCGCGAGAAAGTAAATGATACGGCGCGCCTTAAAGAGATACAAAGAAAGATAGAAGATATAAACATAAAAATTATTTTTTCTCCTATAATCGATAAATGCGCAAAAAAATATACCGTCAAGCCTAACGACAGCTTGGCAAAGATAGCCAAAGAAAACAATACCACGATAGAGCTTATCAAAAGAGCCAATAATATAAATTCTGATGTCATAAGGCCCGAGCAGGAATTAAAAATTAATAACTGTAAATTTTCCATAGTTGTCGATAAATCTCAAAATCTTCTTTTCTTAAAGGTCGGTGACGAGATAATCAAAACTTACGTGGTTTCTACGGGGAAGAATAATTCAACTCCAGTGGGTGTTTTTAAAATTGTTAATAAACAGCCCAACCCCACCTGGTTTAAGGCTGGAGCGGTGGTACCTCCTAATAGCCCTGAAAACATTTTAGGCACCCGTTGGCTCGGCATTGAAGCAAAGGGTTATGGAATACACGGCACAACAATGCCGGAAGAGCTAGGCAAGCAGGTAACACTTGGATGTGTTAGAATGCGTAACGATGAAGTAGAGGAACTCTACGACATAGTGCCGGTGGGAACCGAAGTAACTATAGTAGACTAAAAAGCTTTTAGTATTCAGGCGCCAGCTTCAAGCAGCTGGCAGCCTATAGCTGATAGCTTAAGGCCGTAAACAATGATAGAAAATTGGGATTTCGAAAAACCTGTTATTGAACTGGAAAAAAAAATCGAAGAGCTACGGAAATTTTCCGCGGAAAAAGAAGTAGATTTATCTGCAGAAATAAATAACCTTGAGAAAAAATTAAAAAATCTCAAAAAAGGAATATATTCTAATTTGTCCCCCTGGCAGAAAATCCAAATTGCCCGCCATCCGAAAAGGCCAACCACCCTTGATTACATCAACCTCATAATGAAAGATTTCGTGCCTTTGTGCGGCGACAGGCTTTTTGGAGAAGACCGTGCGATTGTTGCAGGGCTCGCTACGTTAGATGATAGAAAAATTGTCATAATCGGCCATCAGAAAGGTAAAGACACGAAAGAAAACATTATAAGAAGTTTTGGCTGCGCAAATCCTGAAGGGTATCGTAAGGCAATAAGGCTTATGCATCTTGGAGAAAGATTCGGGCTTCCTGTAGTATGCCTTGTTGATACGCCGGGCGCTTATCCCGGAATAGGAGCTGAAGAAAGAGGCCAGGCCCTGGCTATTGCCGAAAACATAAGAGATATGTTTTCAGTAAAGTCGCCGATAGTTGTTGTCGTAATAGGCGAAGGTGGCTCAGGCGGCGCTTTAGGAATTGGGGTGGGCGACAGGGTTTTAATAATGGAATATGCATATTACTCGGTAATTTCTCCTGAAGGCTGCGCTGCTATTTTATGGAAAGACGCAGCCCAGAAAAAAGAAGCGGCAAAAGTCCTTAAACTGACAGCCCCTGACTTATTAAGCTTAGGAATAATAGATGAAATCGTTCAGGAACCCGAAGGCGGTGCTCATAGAAATTACGATATAACAGGCAAGAGCCTGAAGGAAGCTATCCTTAAAAACCTGAAAGAATTATCAAATATAGATATAGACACGCTTATTAAACTACGGTACGATAAATTCAGGAAAATGGGCGTTTTCAAGGAATAATATTAAAGTGAGAGTACAAAGACTTGTTATTTTGGGTATCTTGAAGGAAGGCCCTAAGCATGGTTATCAGATAAAGAAAATAATTCAGAAAAAAATGGGTATTTTTTCTGAATTCGAAATGCAGTCGATATACTATCCTCTTAACAGAATGGAGGAAGAGGGCCTGGTAAAAAAAAAGGAAATTAAGGGAGAGAACAATCTTAATAAATACACTTACCACATAACGCCCCACGGAGAGAAGGAGTTTTTTGAACTTTGCCGGCAAGTTTTTCTTTCACAGCGTCAGCCTTTCGTTGAATTAGACGTGGCATTATATTTTTTGCCTTTCCTTGACAAAGAAAAGATTCTTCCGCTCTTGCGGTTGAGGATTTGGTTTTTGGAAAAAGTAAAACGCTGGCTGCTTATGGAAGAGAAAGAACGGAAAGAGACGCCCAAGAACTTAACATTGCTTCTGAAACATCATTTTAAATTAGCAAGTGCAGAAAGCGGTTTTCTCAAGGATATGATAGCCGCCATAAAAAATGGCGAAATAAAATAATATTTTTAAAAAGAGGTCTTATATGATTAGAGGCAGAAAAATTTTGGTCGTTGAAGATGAACAGGAAACTCTGCTTTTTCTCGCAGACGGCCTGCGAAGGCTTGATTTTACGGTTGAAACGTCCATTGACGGCAAAGATGCCATACAGAAAGTCCAGGATTTTATGCCGGATTTGGTTGTTCTGGATATAATGCTTCCCGAATTGGACGGCCTGGAAGTGCTTAGGTGGATAAAGAAGAATAAGCCCGATATTTTCGTCATGCTCGCAACCGGCAAAAAAGAAATAGACGATATAAAAAAAGGCTACTCCCTGGAAGCAGACTACTATGTTACAAAACCATACACGATAGACGAGATACTTAAAGGCATAAACGTAATACTTTCCTTTAAGGAAACCAGCTTTAATTGACATCTAAGGTGAAAAATGTTAAGCTTTATTTAAATGTATACCGGAAAGCGCAATTACGCAGCCGTGCAGCTTAAGTTACGAAAATAATGTTTAAAAATTAAAATTATATGGCCACTAACGGCACGAAGAAAAAATTTTCAATCCAGGAATTAAGCTTAAAAAGAAGAATCTGGATAGCCATATCCCTCGTTACATTAATCCCCCTTATCGTTATTCTTTACCATTTTAGCGGCGTGTACATTTCGATTCATGCCATCGTTGTTGCTTTTTTAATTGTAGGCCTTGGCTGGTGGATAATTTTTGAAGTTTTTACTTCAATTGCCAGGGTGTATTCTAATTCCAAAAAAACGCTGAAAAACATAGGCGAAGATACTCCTGATGTGGCCAATGAAGTGCAAAGCCTTGAATCAATAATTGATATACTTTCTTCCAAGATGAAAAGCGGGCTTGAGCAACTTAAGGATTTCAGCCAGAAAACAGAAGAGTTAAATCACGAAGTTTCAAGGAAAGTTTTGGTTTTGTCTACAATCCTACAGGCGAATGATTTGTTTTCAAAAGAAGTCCCCTCCAGGGAAATACTTCAATTCCTAAACCAGCGCCTGAAAGAGATATTGGACCTAAAATTAAGTTTTTGTCTTCTTGTCGATGAAACTTCCGAAAAGCTTCAGCTGGCCAGTTTCTGCGGTATTGATGCCGCGAAGGTGGAAGAGATTGTCGTAAAAGAATCATCGGATTTACATAAACTCGGGAAAACGCTTGTTTTGGATAAAGAAAACAAAAGTTTTCCTTATATGAGGCTTGCAAACGAACTGGGCGCAATCAATGTAGCTGTTGCGCCGATTCTTTCCCGGAGCCAGCAGGTCGGAGTTTTGCTTGCCGCATCAAGCAGCGATGATTTTGCTTTTACCAAGGATGATTTAAGCGTGCTTAATCTTTTCGCGCAGAATATCGCAATTATCTGGGAGCATAAAAGGCTATCCCATAAGGTTGACGAACTTGAGGTATTCGATTATCTAACCGGTTTGTATAACGAAAAATATATTGAAAAAAGGCTTGATGAAGAAATGGTAAGATCGCTTTCGTATCAACGCCCCTGCGCTTTATTATTTATGGAAATATCGAATTATGACGAATATCAAAAAAATTTCGGGCCTATTGAATCGGAAAAATTGATAAAAAAGACCGCGAAAATGTTTAAAGAAAATCTAAGGCCTATTGATATACCGGGCAGGTTCGGATTGAACCGCTTATGCGCTATTTTGATAGAGAAGAACAAAAGACAATCGCAGGTTATTGCAAGGGAACTTAAGAAGAGAATTGAAGATAATTTTAAAAGCCAAGTGAAGCTCTCCTTTTCTGTAGCGGAAAATCCGATAGACGGTGTAACTGCAAAAGAACTTATACTTTTCGCCGAATCCCACATAGGCGCATCGGAAGCAAATGAAATCTCCTAAAAAAGTAGAAAAACCTTTGGGCCAGATTCTGGTAGAAAGGGGCGTCATCACTTTTGAACAGCTGGAAAAAGCTTTGGCAGTCCAGAATAAAGAAGGTGGTTTGATAGGGGAGGTTATTGTAAGATTAGGGTTTGCCAAAGAAGATGAAATTGCGCATTGTCTTAGCCTCCAGTTCGGCTTTCCTTATCTTCCTTTGGAAAACTACGAAGTTTCCAAGGAAATAGTTGTTTTAATACCTAAAAATGTGGCTACACACTATTGCCTGATATCCTTGGATAAAATAGGAAGCACCTTAACCGTTGCGATAGCTAATCCGTTGAACGTACAAGCGATAGAAGACCTTGAGGATTTAACCCGCTGCGATATCCAAATTTTTGTAAGTACCCCCTCAGACATAAGAAAAGCTATAGAAAAATTTTATTAATATGGCAAAAGAGAAATTCACCGATTATCTTATCGACAATAAACTTATTTCAAAAGAAGACCTGGAAAAAGCTCTTTCTATGCAAAAAGAAAAGGGCGGATCCTTGGTTGAGCTTTTTGTAAAACTCGGAATTATGCAGGAATCGCAGGTTATAAGCATACTCTCGGGTTATCTTTCGTTCCCGCCTATGAGAGTGCTCAATCTTAACATTACAAAAGAAATTTTGGACCTTATTCCGGAAAAAATCGCATCCAGTTTGCAGGTTATGCCAATAGGTAAAATCGGCAACACCATAACCGTTGCAATGAGCGACCCCTTAAATGTTTTGGCTATAGATGACTTAAAGAAAATTACAGGATGCGAGATAAATCCTGTTATAGCGCCTTTTTCTGAAATGAAAGAAGCAATATCAGTGCATTACAGCCGTCAGCCGCTTACTTCGCTTGAAGATATTATAGGCGGGCAGAAGCCGGAAAATCTTGAAATAATAAGAGAGAAAGAAGCTGTAGAAGAGCAAATCGGCTCCATAGATGAGGCGCCGGTAATAAAGTTTACCAATTCAACATTGAAAAAAGCTGTTTACGCCCGCGCATCGGATATATTGATAGAACCGCTTGAAAAAACAAGCAGAGTAAGGTTCAGGATAGACGGATTATTAAAAGAGGCAGAAAGTTTTCCTAAAAAAATGCACCCTTTTGTTGTTTCCCGTATAAAAGTGCTGTGTAATTTAAATATCGCAGAGCATAGGCTGCCCCAAGAAGGCAGGTTCAGAAGCATTATTCTGGACAGAAACATTGATTTTAGGGTTTCAATTCTGCCTTCCAGCATGGGAGAGAAATGCGCGCTAAGGATTCTGGATAAAACCACGGCATTACTTGATTTAGATCTCGTTGGTTTTGAGGGGGATGTTCTTAAGCTGGTCAAAGAGGACAGCCTTAAGCCGCACGGATTGATTCTTGTTTGCGGGCCGACAGGCAGTGGTAAAACCACAACGCTTTACGCTGCCATATCCCATATCTACAGCCCGGAAAAAAATATTATAACAGTCGAGGACCCGATAGAATACCAGTTAAAAGGGATAAATCAGGTAAGTATTAATCCCCAGATAAATTTAACTTTCGCATCTTGTCTGCGTTCTATTTTGCGTCAGGACCCTGACATAATAATGATAGGCGAAATAAGAGATTTCGATACCGCAGATATTGCGATAAAGGCGGCTTTAACGGGGCACTTGGTTTTATCTACCCTGCATACGACAACAAGCGCAGGTTCCGTAACCAGGCTTCTTAATATGGGCATTGAACCGTTTTTGCTTTCTTCGACGCTCATAGGTGTTTTGACGCAGAGGCTGGTGCGCACGCTTTGCCCTAAATGCAAAGAAGAATTTAAAATGACTGAAGCTATCAGAGAGAAATACTCCATAAGTAAAGAGGCAAAACTTTATAAGGCTAAAGGATGCAATTCGTGCCAAAATTTGGGCTATAAAGGAAGGACCGTGCTTTGCGAGTATCTGCCGGTCAGTTTAAAAATAAGGGCATTAGTGAATAGCTCTGCTTCAGAGCACACAATAAAAAGAGAAGCGCGGCTTTTGGGCATGCGTACTCTAAGAGAAGACGGTTTGATAAAAGTTGCCAAAGGTATAACTACGCTTGAAGAGGTATTAAAAGTTACGGGCCCGGATGAACCGTTATAAATAGATAGCAGTTAGGCAGTTTACAGATGACAGATATGTAGACCGTCTGCCTGATTGTCATTTGATAGCTATAAATATGAGTTTAAAAAATAAAATATTAAGTTACATACAGAAGAATAAGAACATAAACAAACATGTTCTTAAATCCATAGAAGAGTCTGCCAACTACGATGTTTTTAAGCGCCTTCTTATCGATAATCATCTGGTAACCGAAGAAGAACTTCTTTTAATTTTTTCAAAGGAATTTAAGATACCATTTTTGGATTTAAAAAAATACAAAGTGCCTTATAAAAATAAAGACCTTCTACCTCAGGACATAGCTTTTAAGTATAAGGTTTTCCCGGTGTGCAGAATCGGTAATGCTCTTACTATTGCAACAAGCAACCCGCTTAATGTTTTAAATTACGACGATATAAAAATAATAACCGCAACCGAAAGGGTGGATTTAGTGCTTTCCATGGAAGACGACATAGTCAAGGCGCTGAACATATTGTATAAAACAGAAGATACCACTAAATTTCTTGATGAAGATTCTTATTTTGAAGTCGGAGAAGCTTTCGAAACCAAAGATTCGCTTGAAAACTTAATTGACGAAAGTGCGCGCCCTCCTATTGTCCGCGCGGTTGATTTATTCATTTACAATGCTTTAAAAAAACGGGCTTCAGATATACATATTGAGCCATATCAGGATAGATTGGTAATAAAGTACAGGATAGACGGTGCTCTTCATGAGGAATTTAATTTTCCCAAAAAAAACCAGCAGGCGGTAATAGCACGCCTTAAAATAATCTCATCTTTGGATATAACCGAATCGCGCCTGCCGCAAGACGGCCGTTTTAAGGTTAAATTCGAAAGCAGAGAGATTGATTTTCGAGTATCAAGCCTGCCTACCCATTTCGGAGAAAAATTCGTCTTAAGAGTTTTGGACAAAGAAAATTTATCAACCGGTTTAAAAGCGCTGGGGTTCTCGGATGAGCCGCTTAAGCTTTTTGAGGAAGCGACTAAAGCGCCTTTTGGAATGATTGTTGTAACAGGGCCAACAGGCAGCGGTAAATCAACTACGCTTTATTCGATAATCAACCAGACGAATGTTCCCGAGAAAAGTATAATTACAATAGAAGACCCCATAGAATATCAGATAGAAGGCATTACGCAAATTCATGTAAATACCGAAATAGGGCTTACTTTCGCAAACGGATTGCGCTCGGTGCTTCGGCAGTCTCCGGATATAATAATGGTCGGAGAAATAAGGGACGGTGAAACGGCGGATATAGCCATAAAAGCTTCCTTAACCGGGGAACTTATTCTTTCAACTTTGCATACAAACACAGCAGTGGGCGCAATAACGAGGCTTATAGATATGGGCATAGAGCCTTTCCTTCTGGCTTCTTCCCTGGTGGCTGCTACAGCACAGAGGCTAGTACGCAAACTCTGCACAAAATGCAAAGAAAGTTATGTGGAGGACGATAAAGTTTTACAAAACCTGAAAATTGAATCCAAAGACAGGAAATTTTTTCTGCCAAAGGGATGTGATTATTGTAATAATACCGGATACCGCGGGCGCATTGCAATACTAGAAGTTCTTCTTCTGGATGATACAATAAAAGAAATGATTATAAGGCGAAGTTCGGAAGACGAAATTATTGAGTATGCAAAGAAAAACAGAGGCTACAAGCCTTTACGGGAAAATGGTTTTGTGCACTGCGCTTCCGGCACAACTTCAATAGAGGAAGTTTTAAGAGCAACTACTGAGTAAATAGACGGCGGATTGAAGAGGTTAGATTAATAATATGCTTACTTTTTCATATACAGTAAAAAATAAGGAAGGTAAAACTGTAAAAGGTTTTGTAGATGCGGAATCCAAGGAAAAACTTATTGAGTATCTTCAAAAAGAAGGATACATTATTTTTTCCGTGTCTGAAGCCAAAAGAAAACCAAAAGCCTCAACTAAAGGCAGCGTTAAAAGCGATGACCTTGTTGTTTTTTCCCGTCAGTTCACAACGCTTATCGAAAGCGGTATCCCTGTGGTTGAATGTTTGGAAATATTACGCAGCCAGGTAGAAAGCGCCGTCTTTAAGGATGCCCTGGGGTTTATATTAAAAGACGTAAGAGAAGGGGCTTCCCTGTCTAATGCTTTTGGTAAACACCCCAGAATATTTCCGGAAATATATATAAGCATGGTTGAAGCTGGAGAAATAAGCGGTAACCTGCCCTCAATTCTGGACAGGGTTTCGGTATACCTTGAAAAAAGCAGCGCCCTCAAGAAAAAAATAGTTTCTGCCATGTATTATCCGATAGTTGTTGTGCTTATGGCATTAGGTATAACAGCATTTCTTATGGTTCGCGTTATTCCCACTTTTAAAGGTATCTTTGACAGCTTAAACGCAAAACTTCCTTTGCCTACACAAATTTTGATAAATATTTCTGTTTTTGTAAGTAAGAAAGAAAATATAATAATCATACTTGTTTTTCTGATAGTAAGTGTCTTTTTGTTTTTGAGATATATCAGTACGGACAAAGGCAAAAAAAATTACCACAAAGCGCTTCTAAAGTTGCCGATTTTGGGGGACCTTATTAAAAAAATAGCAATAGCAAGATTTGCCAGGACGTTTTCTACTCTTATCAAAAGCGGCGTACCCATAATAAAATGCCTTGATATAGTAGGAAAAACTTCAGGCAACAAGATTATAGAAGAAGCTGTAGTAAAATCAAAAAAGTTTATCCAGGAAGGCCAAACTATCTCTACGCCCCTTGAGGAAACGGGCATTTTTCCTCCTATGGTAGTAAGAATGGTTTCAATAGGGGAACGCAGCGGCCGGCTTGAAGAGATGCTTTCAAAGGTTGCGCAATTTTATGAAGAGCAAACAGACGCCATGGTTGCCGGACTTTCAAGCTTAATTGAACCTATAATCATAGTATTTTTGGGTGTTGTAGTTGGCGGAATAGTTATTTCTTTATTCCTACCGATTATTCAAATAACCCAGTATTTGAATAAGTAGTTGTTGGTTTAAATTCAGCCTGCCTAGCCGAATATGCCTTTTTTAGCCCTTCAAGGGCTAAAAACCCAATATTTTCAAATATTTCGCGGATTGACAATAGATAAGGTATATGGTATATTTTAAATAGCAAGAGCGTTCTTTTAAAATCAAAGGCGCATAGGGGTCAAAAAAGCTTTATTTTAAAGGTTTTTATTAATATAATCCATAATAACCTTTAGGACGTGTCTTCTACTTATCTAAATTGACCCGCTAATTTTGCCTATTTTTCACCTATAATTTAACCTTTAATTAGTAATATTTCTTTATAATTATTTTACTAGGCAAAGCTCTTAAAAAGGAGGTGTAAAAAGGTAAATAAGGGCTTTGAGTTACTAAAAAACGGAGGTGTAAGATGAAAAAAGGTTTTACTCTTGTAGAAATCATGATAGTAGTCGCAATTATTGCGCTTTTGGCTGCTATTTCTATTCCGAATATTATGCGCCAAAGACTCAATGCTAACGAAACAGCGGCTCAGTCAACCTTGGGCACTATTTCAGCTGTTGAGCAAAGCTATAGAAGCGTTAACGCCAACTATGCTACGTTGGCGCAGCTGATAGCGGCAACACCGCCTTATATTGATGCTACAGTTGATGATGCAACCGGAAAACAAGGTTATGTGTTTGCTGATGTAGGAACCGCGGACGCAAATACTTTTTGCGTTAGCGCCGTCCCTGTTACCGCGAACCAGACCGGAACACGTTCTTTCTGTGTTGCTGATGACGGTGTTCTTAGAGTTCAGGCAGCCGGAGGAGCTATTGGCACTCGTGCTGCGTGTATAGCTTTACCAGCGACTAACTAAACGGAAAATAAGTTATCCACAAAGGGGGCAAGTATATTTGCCCCCTTTTTTTTATTTCCCATTTTTGCCTTCCTTTACAAAGAGATAAATTGACAAATCTCTTTGCGCATAATAATATATTCCCAAGACTCTAATTTGGTGGTACTTTTTGAAAAGTTACCCCGAACGCATAATATTGCGGTTAAAGCATTTTATTTAGTAAAAGAAATTTTACATAAATTTATCAACTAAATGACTAAGCAACAAGCAAAATTTTTCCTAAAGGGGTTTACCCTTGTTGAAATAATGGTTACGGTATCCATAATTTTGGTATTAGCCGTCCTGGTAGTTCCTAATATACTGCGAGCCCGGATAAATTCTAACGAAGTTACAACTATAAGCAACCTCAGTTCTTTAGGAAAATCAATCCAGCAATACTTTATGAATAATGATTATAAATATCCACAAAACTTTGATGCTCTTGTTTCTCCGAATTCAAACCCCCCCTATATAGACAGAGATTTCATTGATAGTGCAAAGTCAGGTTATCTCTATACATATGAGTATCAGGATGACGATAATTTCCGTCTTCTGGCCAGCCCGAAAACCCCAGGTAAAACCGGCGTCAGGTATTTCTATCTGGATGAAACAGGAATAATACGGGCGAAAGAAGGAGGGCCAGCAAGTGAAAGTGATCCAGCAGTTCAATAAAATTTTTAAAAAAGAAACCCAGGACTTCGTCGGCATTAATTTGGGGAATTATTATTTAAAGGGCCTGATAGTCCGCGCAGGCCAAGTTACCGACTATTTTATAAAAGAAAAAAGCGACCTGCCGCTTGCCTTAAAACAAATATGGCAGGAAAAAAATATTTCAACCAACAAAGTAAAGTTGTCGGTTAAAGACCACTCCACCCTGGTCAGATATTTCAATTTTCCGAAAATCGATAAAAAGAAAATCAAGCAAACACTTTTCTACGAATTAAATAAACACATTCCTTTTTCTCCTGAAGAAGTTTATTTTGATTTTTCCATTCTTGAAGAAAACCCCACCGATTTATTTCTGCTTCTTGCTGTTGCCAAGAAAGAGCTCATAAATAATGTAATAGATATTTTCGAAAAAGAAAAAAAAGAAATTTTGGATATAAGCCTGGACAGCATATGCCTGGTCAATGTTTTTTTGGCTTATTACAAAGAAGAAAAGAAAATAAATACAAGTATTCTTGATATCGGCTACGGATTTTCTACGCTTACTGTTTTAAGGGGGGGTATTCCTTTTATGACGCGCGATTTAACCTTCGGCACGAAAGATATTTTAAGCATTATATCGCACATAAAAAATATACCAATGCAGGCGATAGATAAATGGGTTACATCTAAGGAAAATCACAAAGAATTCCTGGAATTATCGCAGGATAACATTGCAGCTCTTTGCCGGGAAATTAAAAGTTCTTTTGATTATTTTGAGGTAAACAAAGGCGAACGCATAGAAAAAGTTTTTCTGACCGGCGGCCTGTCTTCAATAGCCGGCATAGAAACATTATTCAAGGAGTATCTTGAATGCGAGGTGTTATTCCTGGACAACCTTTTAAATCTGAAATCTGTTTTCAATCAGGAGCAATTCGACGCGATGAAAAATACTTTTTCGGCAGCGAGCGGCGTTGTATTGTAGGCATTTTGTGCCATGGATAAAATACATATAAATTTAAGCCCAAAGCAGAAAAAAGAAGAAAATGCTCTTTTCAAAAAGATTTCCTATTATATCAGCTTGGGCATATTCTTCCTGCTTGCCATTATAGTTGTGCTTGGAATCTTAATTGCCATAAGGGCAAGCGTTTACGAATATGAAAATGTAAAATGGGGGAAATGGAAAGAAAAATACGCGGAACTTAATAAAATAAAACAGGATATAAAAAACCTCGAGAATGACAAAAATGAGTTCAAAAAGCTTCTTACACCAAAAAACCAAATGTCGGATATTTTCGAAGACATTTTTTCTTCTCTCCCCAAAAATATATGGTTTAACAGCATGAATTTAAAAAAAGATACATTAGAGATAAGAGGCTGCATAGTTAAGGTTGAAGAAGATTACCTTGTTTCTTTGGAAAAATTTGTAAATAATTTAAAGGCCAGAAAATATTTCAGTTCCAGGTTTAAAAAAATAAACATAAAAGATTCGCAAAGGAAAGATTTTAACGGCGCTGAAATACTTGAATTTTATATAGAATGCACAAACTAAAGTTAGATAAAGATATTATCCTAGTTGCTGTCCTGTCAGCCGTGGTGCTTGGAGAAATTATTTTGATGGTTTTGGCAATAGGCGGGTTTTACGGTATAAATAAAAAAATATCCACGATAAGGCAGGATCTTGCCAGTATTGAAAGGGAATGGCCCCAGAAAGAAAATTATGTAAATAAAAGCGATAGCCTTAAAAAGGAAATAAGCGAAATGCGCGGAAAATTTATCCTGCCACAGGAGGATTCGGCGCTGTTTTCTTATATATCAACCGAGAGCAAAAATTTCAGCGTACAGATAAAATCAATAAAACCGTTGCCGCTGCAGGATTATACTCCAAGCAGGCTGGGAAAATTTAAAAGCCTGCCGATTACCGTAAGCGCGTTAAGTTCTTTCCATAACTTTGCTCAATTTATGGATTTTATTCAAAATGGCAGGTATTTTTTTGATGTACTGGAGATGCGGATTCTGTCAGATTCGGCTTTACAATCCATAGAAATAGTAATATGCGGTTTAGTAAAAGAAAATTAATATTTCCAGCCATTTTTATCTTGTGTGGTTTGTATTTTTTAAACCTACAGTGTGAAGCTGTCTCAAAAAATAACAAATACCCCTTTAGCAGCGAGCAACGTGACCCGTTTTCTCCGCTTATAAGCCAAACCGGGCAATTGCTTATCAAAAAAATAACCAGTCCGACAGGGCTTACTCTTAAAGGTATCATCTATTCAGAACAAGGCAGTGTTGCTATTATAGGTGATGAAGTATTTAAAGAAAATGATATAATAAATGATTATAGAGTTGTTAAGATAACCAAGAAGAAAGTTCTTTTAAAAAAAGATAAAGATGTAATTATCTTGAAACTGGAGGAAAACAATGAAAATGTTCCAGATAATAAAGAGTAGTTTTTTCTTTTCCGCAAGAAAACAGGAGATTAAAGGGGCGCAAAAGCTTTTGCTGGCCTTTTTGTTTCTCTTTGTTCTTGCTTTGCAGTTTGTTTTGTCTTCATTCTCCCAGGAAGTAATTCCGGTTGTTAAATTCAAAGACGCAGACATTAAAGTTGTTCTGCAGTCAATATCCCAGAAAGCCACTAGAGAGGGGAAAAAGGTAAATATCGTAGTAAGCCCCAAAGTTGAGGGCCTTGTGACTGTTAATTTAGAGAGCGTTGACTGGTTGACAGCTTTAAAGGGCGTTTTGGATGCTTACGGCTACAGTTATAAATGGATTGGCGACAACATAGTTCTTGTCGCAACCATTGAAGAGATAAAAGAAAAGGACCTGCAGGAAAAAGAACGGCAAGAGATAGAAGTCCCCAAGTTAAAAGTGTTTAAGCTTAAATATTTGGATGCTAATGACGCAAAAAAAGCCATAGCTTCGCTGCTTTCTCCGGTCGGGAAAGTTTCGGTTCTCGAGTCAACAGGCCAGGCCGGCTGGGAATTCGGAGACGATGTGGCTAAGCGCAAAAGGGCAGAGGAAGGGCAAATTTCGAGGACAAAAATCCTTGTTGTGTCGGATGTATCCAAAAATCTTGACGAGGTAGATAAGCTTCTTAAGGAAATAGATAATATGCCGAAGCAAATTCTCATAAAGGCAAAAGTTATGGAAGTTGACAGGGACCTTTTGCGCGACATTGGTTTTGAGTTCGGAACCGGAACTACCGGAGCATCGAGCGCTACCTTTGCATTCGACCAGCTCAATTTAAATTCTAAAAACACAAAAACTTTAGGCGGGCATTCTCTTTCCGGGCAAACCCCGACCGTTTTTCCTTCAGGCACCGCCATTACCGCAAATAACACAGGCTTGAAAATAGACTTTAAGCAGCTTACCGGAGCGGAATTTGAAGTAGTTATGCATGCGCTAGAAAATGACGTCCAAACTAATGTGCTTTCCGCTCCCACTATAGTTACGCTCAACAATCAGGAAGCTTCTATTATGGTTGGAACGAAATTCCCTATATTGAAAACGCAGGTCAGCGAACAGAGCTCGCAGATAATCGGCGGGTCTTTAGACAGGTATCAGGACATAGGCATACAGCTAAATGTTGTTCCTCAGGCATGCGGAGAAAATGATGATTATGTAAATATGATTATACATCCCGTTGTCTCAACCCAGACCGGCACCAGCAAAATTCAAAGCGGAACGACCATACTTGCCGAATATCCTATAATAGATACCAGAGAGGCCCAAACCCAGGTAGTAGTCAAAGACGGCGATACAATAGTTATGGGCGGTATGCTTAAAGATTCAAAAGCAAAAGAAAAAACAGGCATACCGGTGCTTAAAGACATTCCGTTTCTGGGTTGGGCTTTCCGGCGCGATTCTTATTATTCAGAAAAAATTGATTTGTTGATATTTATAACCGTGCATATCGTAAAACCCGGAGAGATAGTGCCTTCCGAAAGCATAAATAATTCCCCTGCGGTTGTTTCGAAAGTAAAGAAGTATTAAAATGTATGCCAATTTTTACGGCTTTAAAACCCTTCCTTTTAACATAACCAGCAACCCGGGTTTCTTTTTTGAAAGTGTTTCTCACAAAGAAGCGCTTTCCTGCCTTCTCTACGGAATTTCTTCAAAGACCGGCCTGATGCTTATTACCGGAGAAGTAGGAACAGGCAAGACCACTCTCTGTAAAACTTTAATTTCTAAACTTTCTCCCGAAATAAAAACATCTTTTATACTTAATCCGTGTTTTAGCGACGTACAGCTGCTTTGCGCAATAATTGAAGACTTCGGATTGAATATTTTTAAGAAAACCCGCCTGGAAATAATAAAGAGACTTAACGAATTCCTGGTAGATATAAATTCCAAAGGAAGCAATGCTGTTTTAATAATAGATGAAGCACAAAATTTAAATGCCCGGCAGCTGGAACAAATAAGGCTTCTTTCTAATCTAGAAACATCGCAGGATAAGCTGTTGCAGATAATTCTTGTGGGCCAGCCGGAACTTAAAATGAAATTAGACCAGTTTAATTTAAGGCAAATTCGCCAGCGCATATGCGTTAAGCATGACATTCTGCCGCTGGCGGAGGCCGAAGTAAGAAATTACATAGAATTTCGCCTTAAAGTTGCAGGGGAGCCCGATATACAGATTCTTCCTGAAAGCTATGGTTTGATTTACGAATTTTCAAAAGGAATACCGCGCCTGATAAATGCTCTTTGCGACAGGGCTTTACTCTATGGTTTTGTGAAGGAAAAAAAGATTTTTGACGCCGAAATTTTCAGAACCTGCATTGAAGAATTAAAATGAGTATAATTTACGAAGCACTAAAAAAAGTAGAATCCAGCCCGGCTAATAGCGTAAGCCAACTTAAGCTTAAATCCAATACAGAGAATGCCCCGGTTAAGCCATCTAAAAAAATAAATTTAACAGTTTATGCCTTGGTTGGTTTATGTGTTATCTCTACGGTTTTTATAGCTTTAAGCGCATATTTTTTCAATAGAGATTCACAATCAGAGGCAGTAAAAAGTTATTTGTCAAAAAAAGAAATCGAAAAAAATACTAATACGCAAGAACTTCTCACATCAGCTATAAAGGAAGATAATCCGGTGCCGGATAAGGCGCAAAGTTTAAATCCTTCAGCCAAGGCTTTGCCGAAGGAGCCGGGAACCGTTATCTATAGCCTGCAGGGAATAGTTTACGATGAGAATTCTCCCTTTGCCGTCATAAACGGAAAAACTGTTAGAAAATCAGACGCTATCGACGATTATGTCGTAATTGATATTGCGCCCACCATTGTCACCTTAAAGAATTCAAAAACCGACAAAGAGCTTAGCCTTTCCTTTTGATCGCTTTAGCGTAAAACACCGCAATAACCCTAACCCTTATTATCTTATTTTTGCTATGATAACTAGGACAAAAATAATTGCTGTGGTATAATTTTAAAAAAGAAGGCCATGAAAGAAGATATAAAAAATTACACACTGGAAGAACTTAAAAGTTATTTTAAGGGCAAAAATATAGCTTCTTACACAGCGTCGCAAATTTTTGGCTGGATATACTCGAAAAGAGCCGAAAATTTTAATTTAATGACTGATATTTCGAAAAAAGTAAGGGATTTGCTTTTGGAAAATTTCTATTTTTCAAAATTAAAAATAGCCAAACGCGAAATATCCTTGGACAAAACCGAGAAATTCCTTTTTGAGCTTTCGGATAAGGCCGCGATAGAATCAGTCCTTATTCCCGAGCCCTGCCGGTCTACTCTTTGCCTGTCGAGCCAGGTAGGCTGCAAATATAGTTGTAAATTTTGCACGAGCGGCTCGCGCGGGCTTAAAAGAAACTTAACGGCAGGAGAAATAGTAAACCAGTATCTGACAATTTCCGGTTTAACTGCCCATAAAATAACTAACATGGTTTTTATGGGAATCGGCGAGCCGCTTGATAATTTCGAAATGACAGTTAAGGCTATCAAAATATTTTCAGAGCATAAAGGCCTTGATTTCAGCAGAAGGAGGATTACTGTTTCAACCTGCGGAATTATACCGCAGATAGAAGAGCTTTCGAGGCTTAAGCTGGGCGTAAAACTATCAGTATCTTTGCATTCAGCGGACAACGATATGCGCTCAAAGATTATGCCGGTAAACCGCAAATACCCCTTAACTCTCCTTATGAAAACACTGAAGAGCTTTAGCAAAAACGAAAAATACCCCGTTACTTTTGAGTATGCATTGCTAGGGTCGCTTAACACAAGTAAATCCGAGGCGCAAAAATTGATACAGCTTTTAAAAGGTATTGATTGCAAAATTAATTTAATACCTTATAATGCAGCGCAGGGAATTTTTAAAGAGCCAAGCTCATCTGAGATAGAGGGTTTTTGTAATGAGCTTAAAAGAGCAGGCCTATTTTATACTTTAAGAAAACCGCGCGGGGCGGATATCCACGCTTCCTGCGGCCAGTTGTACGCTTTATGGCAATAGCAGTGAAAAAATTTTTATCTAAAAGTTACGTTCGTTTTATTATATTCATATTGCTCATTGCAATCCTTATTTTTATCAGCAAATATTTTTCTATCGATAAAGAAAAGATGGATGCATATTTCAAAAAAATACCACCCATATATTCTTCTTTGATGTTTATTGCGCTTTATGTGGCCTCAAATTTTTTTGTTACCGGGGACCCAAAAGAAATTCTAAAGCTTGTATCTGTATTCGTATTCGGTGTTTATCTAAGCACCCTTCTTATTTTTATTGCAGAAATAATAAACGCAAGCCTGTTCTTTCATCTTAGCCGTTTCTTCGGCGAAGATTTTATGGATAAATACCTGAAAGGAAAATTTAAAAAAGTCTATGAAAAATTGGGGCAGCTGAATCTTAACTGGGTATTTATGCTGCGGCTTAACATATTAATTCCTTATAGAGTGCTGGATATTTGTTTTGGGCTTAGTAAAATTTCATTTAGAAAATACCTTACGGCGGTACTGATAGTTTCTTTGCCGAGGATATTTTTCCTGCAGTATATCGTAGGCGTGATAGGTAACTTTTCTTTCGGTAATATAATGAATATGCAGATGCATCCGGCGGTAGCGTTTCTTTTTGTGTTGTATTTTATATTTTCCATTATCGTAATATTTAAGACAAAGAAAAGATTGTGGTAAAATACCCGGATATATGAAAATAGAGATAAATAAACAAAATGCAAGCCGTCTTATAAACTGCGGGCCGGTTATTCTTGTAACAAGCAGTTATAAGGATAAAAGAAATATTACAACCTGCGCCTGGAGTATGCCCTTATCCAAAGAGCCTGCGCTGCTTGCCGTAGCTTTGGCGAAAAAACATTTCTCTTCAGAACTTATAAAATTAAGTTCCCAATTTATCATAAATATTCCTGAATGGAAGTTGCTGGATAGAGTAATAGCTTGCGGCTCTATTTCAGGCAGGAATATGGATAAATTCAAAGAAAACGGATTCACGGCAGAAAAGGCTCATTCTCTTTCCGGTGCGCCTAAAATAGCAGAGTGTATTGCTTCTCTTGAGTGCTCTTTAGTTGATATCAAGGAAATGGGCGACCATTATCTTTTCGCGGGCGAAATTATTTATGCAGAAGCAGAAGAAGGTTTATTTGTGAATGATTTCTGGGATACAAATCGAGTGGAGCTGATATTTCATCTCGGCTCAAAATTTTTCTTTAAATCATCGCCATACAAGGAATTTAAAAAATGAACGAAATATTCTTTAAACTGCCAAAAGGCTTTCTGGAAAAGCTGCAAGCGTTGTACCCTAACCACTATCAGCAGATATTAAATACATTCTTAATAAAGAAGCAGACTACTTTCAGGGTAAATTATCTAAAAACAGATTTAGTAAGTTTAAAGAAAGAATTACTTGAGCAGGGTCTACGTTTCCATGAGCTTGCCTTTCCTAAGGGTGCATTTATAGTAAAGGGTCCTTTGAAAGCATTGCAGAGGACCTCAGCATACCAAAACGGGGCTGTATATGTTCAGAACGTTTCAAGCATGCTTCCGGTTATAGCGCTTTCGCCGCAAAATGGGGAAAAGATCCTTGATTTGTGCGCATCTCCCGGCGCAAAAACCACCCAGATAGCTTCACTTGCGCCGCAAGCAGAAATTGTTGCTTTTGAAAAAGAGCATGTAAGGCATTGTAAACTCGAGGCTAATTTAAAAATCCAGGGAGCTTCAAACGTGGAAACTTTTGCACAGGATGGTTTCTGGGTACGCAAAAAATTTCCGGAATATTTCGACAAAATCCTGGTAGACGCCCCGTGTTCTACGGAAGGGCTTTTTGACCTTAACAATCCAAGAAGTTATAAATACTGGAATGAAAGAAAAGTAAAAGAATTGAGCCATAAACAAAAATCACTCCTGCATTCAGCTGTTTTTTCGCTTAAAGAAGGAGGTGAGCTTGTGTATTCCACCTGTACGTTTTCTCCCGAAGAAAACGAAGAGGTGATAGACTGGCTTCTTGCCAAATTCAAAGAGCAATTGGAAATTGTTCCTATAGAATTTCCCCTGAACAATGTTTTTTGCGGCATTACAAAATGGCGCAATAAACGTTATTCTGACGCGTGCAAATTCACAAGGCGTATAATTCCCAATGAGTTTATGGAAGGATTTTTTGTAGCAAAGATTAGAAAAACTTCGGTATGATTTAAAATAATAATATATCGGCAAGCGCTGCCGTTATATAACTGCTACCTAGCAACCATATGAAAGTTCTCCTTGTAAGCCCTCCTATTCAGGATTTCTATTTTACGCCTCAGAGAGCCTATCCGTTGGGCCTGGCTTATCTTGCGTCGACTCTCCGGCAAAATGATTTTAACGTAAAGATACTTAATTGTACTGCTGCCAATAAAAGAATAACTTTAAAAATACCGGCAGAATTCAATTACTTAAAAGAATTTTACAAACCCAACAAATCTCCCTTTTGCCTTTTTTCCAATTATTACCATTTTGGTTTAAGTTTTGAAGAGATAGAGGAAAATATAAGGGCTTTTAATCCCCAGGTAATAGGCATATCAGCCAATTTTTCCGCTTATTTTGACAGTGCGCTTAAAATTGCCCAAATTGCAAAAAAAATAGATAAAAGGGCAATCGTTGTCTGCGGAGGAAGATTTCCTACGATATGCCCGGAAATCCCTCTTAAAAGTAAAAATATAGATTTTGTGATAAGAGGAGAGGCGGAATACAGTTTCAGCCAGTTCTGCAAACATTTAAAGGGTGCTGGGCCTAAACGGATAGAGGGGCTATGTTACAGGTCTAAAGGTAAAACCCGCATAGATGAGAAGATAGGCTTAATCAAGGATTTGAATTTACTGCCTTTCCCTGAGAGAGGCCTTATCGATAATAGCGTATATAAATTTCAGGGCCTTGCCAGCACTTCCTTGATTTCTTCAAGAGGGTGCAGCCTGGGTTGTAAATTCTGCGGTATTTCCGAAAAGTTCCGTTTCCGCAGCGCAGAAAATGTGTTTGAAGAAGTGACTAAAGCTTATTTGCTCGGCGTAAGGCATTTTAATTTCGAAGACGATAACGCAAACCTTAACCCTGAATTCGAAAAAATCCTCGACTTGCTGATAGCTGATTTCAGCGGAAAAATAAAGATTTCTTTTATGAATGGTTTACTCAGCAAAGGTATAAACAAGGTTTTAAGGGAAAAATTACAAAAATGCGGCCTAACGCACTTGGATTTATCCTTGGTAAGCGCCAAAGAATCAGTAAGAAGGAAATCCTGCCGAAAGGAACAGCAAAAGAGCGTATTTTCTCTTTCTGATTCGATTGCTCCTTCCGGTATACCGGTTACCGTGCATTTTATAGTATCTTTACCCTATCAAAATATAGCCCATTGCCTGGCTGACGTAAAAACACTTGCTTTAAGGCGCGTTTTTCTTGGCCCGAGCATATTTTATCCCGTAATAGAAAGCCCTTTTTTCAACTATTTGAAAGGTAATTTTTCAACGGGTGTTAAGGACTATAGATTTTTTAGGAGTTCGTGCGCCTATTTCGATAAAAATATGCCGCGCAATCACATATTTTTTGTTTTTTATCTTTCAAGAATCATAAATTTTATAAAACATTTGCTTGATGAATATTCTTTGAATGAAGAAAACTTCCTTTCTTTTTTGAAAGAAAAAACCAGCAATTTCGATATTCTCTCGAATAATTTCCAGAGCAGGCAAAAAATCGATAAAACAATCCTTGGCGCAATTGCATTACGAAAAATGTTTAAGGAATATAAGGTTTTTAGGATAAGGGAAACATCCGGGGCGTCCGGGTTCAGCTACGATTTTATACAGGAAGAATTTATAGACCAGAAGCTCTTAAAAAATCTCTTAAAGGTTCTTGTAATAAAAGCGGTAAGCGGTAATTCTTGTATAAAAATGAGAAAGTTATTGTTTTAGGCAGGAAAAATGGGCAGAAAAAAAGGGCGCATTAAACGTGCGCCCTTTTTTTATGACAAATTTAGTTAAGAATTGCTTTCAAATCCTTGGAGGCTCTAAAAGCTATTTTTTTCTTTGCAGGAATCTGGATGCTTTCGCCGGTCTTTGGGTTTCTTCCCATTCTTGCTTTTGTTTCCTTTACCTTAAAAGTGCCAAAACCAGAAATTGCTACTGGATCTTTCTTCTTAAGAGAACCCTTAATTGCATCGAATACGCCTTCAACTGCTGTCTGTGCTTCTTTCTTTGTGCAGCAATTCTTTGATACAGCTTCAATTAGCTCTGCCTTATTCATTTAGACACCTCCTTTTGGTGAGACTACCCGACGATTTTGCCGGGGTTGTTTTGTTTAAAAAAGTTAATATTTTCAACCACTTTCAATATTGTATAACTTAGGCTTTTCTTGTCAAGATATTTTAAATTGAGGGCAGTTTAAAAAACAATTTCCATAATTACCAAGGTGTTTTATAATAATCGCTATGATTATCACGAAAAAAGAATGGGATTTTATGCTGAAACAGGAAAAAGGCAGCTGTTTTAAAGCCAAAGTAGATTTTGGTTTAAAAGAAGTAAATGTTTGCGCCGGCCCTGAAAGCATAACATTTGAAAACGCTAATGTTATAAGCAGGAAAGAGAAGGTAAAAGACAATTTTTGTTACCTGATTAATGATAATAAAATAGAGCCTCTGGCGTATTTTTCAGACGCCACAAACCGTTTTTATAAACTTACGCCAACCAGCGATTGGCCAACATTATCAATAGGTTCCGTGCCAATGCATAAGCTGAGTTCTCCAAAAAATGACACAGAAAAGAAAATAAGCCTTATTAAGCCTTTTGGTTTGGTGCTTGATACCTGTATGGGGCTTGGTTATAGTGCAATAGCGGCTTCTAGAAGTGCAAAAAACGTAATAACCTTTGAAAAAGATGAAAATGTATATGATCTAGCAAAACTTAACCCTTTGTCAGAGGTCCTGTTTTCCTCAAAAAATATAGAAATAAGAAAAGAAGATGTATCAAAAGGGATAAAAACGTTTGCTGATAACCATTTTGACTGCATAATCCATGATCCGCCTACGTTTAAACTTGCGCCTGAGCTTTTCAGCGAGAGCTTTTATAAAGAGCTTTACCGGGTGCTTAAAAAAGGCGGTAAATTGTTTCACTACACGCCGCTTTATAAAATAAGTCAGGGTTATGATTTTCCTTCTAAAATAGAAAAAAAGCTCAAAAAAACAGGTTTCAAAATAGTTGAATTCAGGCCTCAGGAGGGAGGAATAGTTTGCAAAAAATAGATTTGGAAAAAGAAAGGGCTGCTTTAGACAGGGAGATAACTTTTTTTCATTTCGAAAAAGCGAAAAGGAAAATCGCTAAATGCATAAAAGAGGCTTCCGCGCTAAATGATATTTTTTTCTTATCTTATTTTACCGCCCAGAAATTCATAATCCGCAATGATTTTGAGAAAGCAATAAGATACCTGAACATCTGTATAAAGTTGCGGCCCCATGACGGCTGTTCTTACAATGATAAAGCGCTTTGTTTTGCCGAACTCGGCAAATATACGCAAGCTTTGGCTGTTTTTGACAGAGGAATAGTTGTAAGCAGGGATTGTGTTTCCTTGTATCACAATAAAGGCTGGCTGCTTAATACATTAGGCAAATTTAAGCAATCCGTAATATATTTTAAAAAAGCTTTGGAACTGGATTGCGGCCGGGTAGAGGCAATATTCAGCCTGGGGGATAGTTATTCTAAAATGGGCGATATTCCCAAGGCAAAGAAGTACTTTGCGTTGGCTCTTTCGGAAATCAAAGGTAAAAGCTCCTATATTTACAGGGAAATTGAAAAGCGCTTGTCCGGTTTACAAAAATAACAGCCTTAAGAAAACAGATTATTTAAAGATACCTTCAAGTATCTTCTTAAAGCCTTCTACGTCGGAGAATATTACCGGTTTTACCTCATAGACGGGTTTTTTAACAGTTCCTTTAAGCTCGATAGTCAGGCTGGTTTGCCCAAGAATGTTTGTGAAGAATTTTTTTAAACCCTGCGACGAAGATACAAGATTAGGGTTAAACTCGGAAACAAGCAGAAAATTCAAATCACCCTTAAGAGACATTCTTCCTTTTCCTTCCAAACTCATTTCCGGTGCTTTTAGCTCAATGTCTTCAAAGACTATATTTTCCCCTTTAAGGATTAAATTGCTGTAACCTTCTTCAAAGGTTATTGCTTCGAATTCAGGTATAAACAAAAATTCTCCCATACCCTTTAAAAAGTTTATTTCCCAGATATTGCCTTTGTGGATGCTTACTTTACCGGAGCCTTCAAGTTTATCAAAGGAAGTAAGGCTTTTGTTTTCAAAATTTACATCCATAGACAAAATCCCGCTTAAGGAGCTGTTTTTCAGCTTTAGTTGTTTTCTCAAAACTTCCAAATCCATCTCGTTTATAAGCGTGTTTACTACTATTTTTTTGTTTATAGAATCTATCTTTGTGCGTAGTTCAATTTTTCCTTGTGCGACATTTGCAACAAAAGGGCTTATAATCAAAAGGTCTTTATCCCTGTAGAGTTCAAGCTTTACTTCGTCAGCTTCAATATTATAGATTTTTAATTTTTCGCCCAAGCCGGCAAGCTTAATTTGCCATTCATCCGGCTTAAGCGGCCCGGTTAGCATAAACTTTGTATTAAGTACGCCGGAAGGGCTTGCTTTTTTAAGCCATCCAGGTTTTATCCCGTAGGTATCTAAAAGTGGCATAATCTCACCAAGCTCAATATATGCCAACCCTTGCAGCTCAAGCTTTTGTCCGTCTTTATGGTAACCGCCCTCGGTTGTAACTTGCGAATTTTTGGTTTTAATCGTTAAATTCTTGATTGCGATCAAATCCTTAAGCTGTTTTGCGCGAATAGCTATGTTGAATAAATTACTATTTGCAATAAGCTGCATATCTGGAGAAGCAAAGCCGTTTAACTGAAATTTTCCTTTCCATGCGACACCCTTATGTTTAAATGCGTATTCTTCAATTGAAAGTTTATCGTTGGCGACAAAGCCGTTTGCCCGTATGTTTTCCAGCTCCTTATATTTTACATTTTTTACATTATAGTCTATGTAATATTCAAAATATTCATTTTTTAAATTAGTTTTGATATTTGCATCTATGTTTATATCGCCGCTTCCGTCGTAGCCAAATTTTTTAAGGGCTTTGAGATTATCTGTATTTATATTTTTGAGTGTCTCTATAAGCTCTGTTATCTTTGGTCCGGCTTTGGCTTCTATGGTAACCTGAGAGGTTTCAAAATCTACTTCTGCGTTTGCCGTTATCGGGATTTTTGTCTGGATGTCTTTATTCTTTTCCTTGCCGGTAGTTAAGAGATCGGCAGTTAAGCCGCTAAGCTGCATTTTTTTGTTATCCAGCGTAAAGGCGCCCTCTATGGTGGTTAGATTATCCAAATAAGGAGGAAACTTTACTTCCCCGTCGCTTAAGTTACCGACAATTTTATAAGTGGCAGTTCCTTCGGCAGTATTTACCTGTATAGCTGCATGGATATTGCCTTTTACTTCAGTTTTTTCTTTTATCAGTACTAAATCATTCAGGCTAGCTTCCGCTTTTACGGAATAATTTTCTTTGCCTTCCAGATTGACTTTGGCGTCTTTTATGTAGCCGTTCTTTAAGGTGATTTGCGGGAAGTAACGGTTAAAATCGCTCAATGGAATTTCTTTCAGTAAAATGGAGCTTTTAAGCTCTTTGGAGGAGGAATTGTATTTAGCATTTATCGTTACCTTGTCCTGCCATAATACTTTTGAGGTTATTTTGGGATAATTTTTTAAATCGGTAAAAACGGTTATGTCCTGAAAGTTTTTTTCGAAAGCTGCTGCATTATCTACAAAATCAAGGTTCAGCCCTTTGATAGAGATGCTTCTTACAAGAAAAATATCTTTAGCGCTTTTTGAGGCTTCTTTTGTTTCTTTGGCGCCGGCATTTGCAGTTGTTTGTATTTGCGGCAGATTGAAAGTATTATCCGCATTCCTTTTAAGCGTAAAATAGACCCCATCCAAATTTACCGAAAGAAAAATTTTTTTACTGCTAAAAAATGACGGATAGAATGGGCTGACGCGGATTGTTTTTATCTTTAAATAAGGAGTTTTGTTGTCCGTTTCAAAGGCAGTTACGTCTTTTAGATAAATTCCCCGCAAGATATTTACGCTTATATATGAAATTTTAATTTTTCTGCCGAAATTTTCTTCAACGAATTCCTTGGCAAGCTTATTTATTTTTTCAGGAAGCAGAGTGCTTAAAACAAAATTTGCAGCTAAATAAAAGCTGATTGCCAGTATCAAAAGAATCAATATTTTTTTCATTTTGAATAATGGCTATAAGAAGCTTAAGGTTTAGGAGCGCCGGTTTAATGCAAGTATACTTTTATAGTTTTGTCCGGATTCTTAAGAAGTTCTTTCCGTCTTATCAGAAAATTTGAGCCTTCTTTGATGACTTTTGTGTTTCCGAAGAATATATCTTTTATTTCGTAGAAAGATTTATTCGTTCTTGATGCAATAAAAGCGACTTTTATCAATTTTCCGGACAAATTAAATTTTATTTCTATGGCATTTCCGTAAAAATTTTGCGGTACTAATTTAGGATTGATTATGAGGTCGCCGTAATAAAATTTTATGCCCAAAGTTTCTTCAAGCAGCGTGTATATATACCAGGAGCTTGACCCTGTAAGATAGAGGTACAGCCCGCGGCCGTCACTGTTGAAATATTCAGGTATTACCGGATAAATTTTTGCTTGGTTTTGCTCTGCCATATTGTAAATAGAATTCATCGCCTCAAACCCTTCTTTTATAAACCCGCGGCGATACAGGGCATTTGCCAGCATAACTACCATATGGCTGAAGAAAGCGCCGTTTTCCTTGTCACCGTAAGAAAAACCGAATGCTCTTCCTAAATCAAAATACAAACCGCCGAAATCGGTATTAAGGCGAAAGCCTTTCAGCTCTTTATCGTAGAGATATTTTTTTATTGAGGCCCAGGTGTTTTTTATTTGTCCATCCGAGGCAACCCCGCTCATAATGGCAAAAACCTGGGAAGTAAGCATCATCCGTACGGTTTTGTTATGTTGACCTTCAACCTGTTTTCCTTTATTGTCGTAATAGCCGTTAAAAAAACCAAGACTAAGCCATTCGTTTGTGCCTAACCATTCCTTCATGTGTTTAGATTTTTCTTCCAGGTCGTAAATCAGTTTATCGATATCTATTTTAACTTTTTCTCCGCTTATATTTTTTGTTCTTTCAAGATATTCTTCAAGCTTTTTTTGTTTCTCCCTGTAATTTGCATAATTTATGGGTTTACCCAGCCCATCCAGAAGGATTTTGAGTTCTTTAAGCAGCGAAACGTTTTTTACTTTTGTTCTTAGTTTCTTAAGCAGCTCGCAGATACCGGATAAATTGTGCGCGTACATAAAACTGAAGGCAACACTTTCTCCGTTTTCTGCCGCCATATCCAGGCCGTCATTCCAGTCGGCATTCTCAAGCCTTATTATATTGTGGCTGCCTACGTTAAAAAATTGCACCATTGTTTGTATTAGGATATGCTCAAGCACGCTTCCCGTATAAACTTTACCATTCCTTGTGCGCAATAGGCTATCTTTCTGTTTAAAAGCGGAATCTATCTCTTTTGCCCTTTTCAGCTGGCAATCCCTGAAATACGTAAGATTTTCCAGTAGAATATCCAACCCGGCATTTTTGTGGATATAGGATGATAAGGTAAGATAAGGCCATACTCCGTGGTCCATCCAGACACGGCTGATACGGTTCCTGTCAGGAATAAATTCGCCTTTACTTGTTATGACTGTTGCGTTTGAGCCGTCAATGCGTACGCCCTTGAAATTATGCAAAATAAGCTCTCTGGCTTTTGAGTTTTCAGTCAAAAGCAGCGCCAGCGCATCCTGCCAGAGGTCGCGCCAGCCGCGCCCGCCTTTTCCATAATCGAAATGGGGCAGATACGAGCAGCCGAAAAGTTTCCTGAGCGTCGGCTGCAGCTTAACCCAAATGAGCCAGTTATTGTAGCTGTCATCTTTAAAATCAAAGTTTAAGCTTAAAAGGTACTTAAGCCAGTAATCTTTAGTACCCTCAAAAGAATTTTTTATTTTTTGCGGTGAATCCAATTTTGAAAAAGTATCGCGTATATCTTTAATATCTTCGCTGATACCCATAATGAAGAAGAATTTTGCTTCCTGGCCGGGCCTGAGAATCCTTTCTTTGAATCTTAAAGCAGCGCATGCTTCTTTTCCGTCAAATTCCGCTTTTTTTTCAGTTGCCGGTTTTATATTTTCTTCTATCGCCCCGGGGTTTATCGAATTTCCTTCCTGGAAAAAGTAATCCAACGTAGGGAATTGCCCTTCAGGCGCAATTTTTTCTCCTTCATAGCCCAAAACAAAATATATTTTCTTATTAATTTTGTGCCCGCGTTCATCGAAAATCATCGCAGGCTTCACTAGTATTGCGTATTTATCCAGTTCAATCCTGTTAAGCAGAGAAGTTACGTGCCTGTGGTCGCGCAAATTTTTTTCTGCCCTTGCAAATATGGGGATAAATGATGTAGGAGTTATATTTAATTCTTTTTTTGATATGTTCGTGATATTTATCTGCATTACCTCAACTTTTAAATCTTGGGGGATGAAATTAAGGATTTCTATATGCAGATTTCCTGTTTTTTTTATGATTTTTTGATAAAGCAGCCCGTATTCAGCAATATCTTTATAAGGATAAGAACATCTTACGGTTTCTTTGCCGGTTTTTATGAAAAATTCCCTGCGGCACAATAAGTTATTTCTTATATCTTCGATACTTGCCGGTTGTATTAAAAAATGATCATTATCTTCTTTGATATCTCCGGCGAGGTTGGGGCTTATAGAGCTTAGGATTGTGCCTTTTGCGTTTGTCAGAGGAAAGTAAAGGTTATATTTCTGCGGATTTTCTACCGTAAACGTGCCGTTTGTATCTTTAAATTTATAAATCATTTAATCTCCCTGCTATCGTTTGTAAAACTTCAACCGGGGTGGAAGCCCCTCCTATTATGCCTATTGATTTAAATTTGCGAAAACTATTTTTGTTTATTTTTTCTGATGTTATCCAGAACGAGTTTTTATTTATTTTTTTCGCTGCCTCATAAAGCCTTTTTGTATTTGCGCTTTTCTTTGAGCCGATAATTAATACTGCGCCGCACATGGAAGATAATTCTTCTATCTCTTTCTGGCGTAGCCGCGTGGGGTTGCATATCGTATTTATAAACAAAAGCTCTTCCGTATGTTTTGCGAGCTTGTGCACAACCGCTGCTACATTACCAAGCGTCTGCGTTGATTGGCAAAGCACGCTTATTTTATTTTTGATACTTTCCTTGAATTTATCAACTTCATCTTTGTTCTCCAGAATAATGCCATTTTTTATGTTACCCAGTATTCCTTTTGTTTCCTCGTGGTTCCTGTCGCCTATTATGACAACCTGGTATCCTTTTTTTTCAAGTTCTTGGGCTTTTTTATGTATGTCTTTTACCATAGGGCAGGTCGCATCTACGATATTTAGGCCCATGGCCTTAAGTTTTTCGTAAGTTAGAAGAGGCTCGCCGTGCGCTTTTATGATTACATTTGAACCAGCGGGCAGCCTGCAAAGAGAACCTACCTTTTTTACTCCGGATTTTTCTATGTCTTTGCATACGCCTTCATTATGCACCAGTTCACCTTTTATATAGACATTTTTATATTTTACTACTGCTTCTTTAGCTATTTTGATAGCACGTTTTACCCCGAAACAGAAGCCGCAGTGTTTGGCAAGATAGATTTTCATAGCAATATATTCTACAATAAATTAGGCATTTTTCATTATAAATTTACTTATAGATTTTTACAATATGCTTGGTATAATCTATTCTTATGAAACGCATATTATTGATTTTAGCCTTGATAATTGTGCCGTTTGGCGTTTATTCCGAAAAAGAATCGGTAACGAATAAAAAGGTAAGCGCGGCAAATGAGGCTGTTCCAGCCTCCCCCAAGGAAGAAGCTAAGCTTGCGGTAATCGTTTTTTATTCTGTCCATTGCAAAATTTGCATGGAGCTGGAGAAAGAATTCCTTCCGCCGTTAAAAGAAAAATATAAAAATAAAATAACATGGGAGGAGCTTGAGACTTCAAGTAATTCCGCCAACCTCATGAGGCTGGTAACTTTAAGCGTGCGCCTCAGAAATGACGACGGACACGTGCCGTCTATTCTCGTCGGAAATCAATTATTAATAGGAAAAGAGGAGATAAAGAATAAACTGGCCGGTTCAATAGACCGGGAATTAGCGGCCAAGTCCGGACCTCTCGGCTTTTTAAAGGTGGACATTCTTCAGATATTTAAAAAGATTTCCATATTTACGGTAATTGCGAGCGGGCTTATAGACGGCATAAACCCGTGCGCCTTTGCGGTAATTGTTTTCTTTGTTTCTTTTCTTGCGGTATATGGCTACAGAAAGAGAGAAATAATCTATGTGGGCACTTCTTACTGTTTCGCAGTGTTTCTGACGTATCTTCTCATAGGCCTCGGGTTTTTTAATTTCCTTTATTCTTTGACTAACTTCTATTCGATTATAAAAATTTTCTATTATTTTATCGCCGCATTTTGTTTTATTCTGTCAGCTCTCGCGCTTTATGACTTTTTTAAATTTAAAAGGACAAAACAGACAGACGGTATGGTTTTGCAGCTGCCGCATTTTTTCAAGAAACGCATTAATGAAATAATAGGCATGCATTTACGCAAAAAACAGGATGAAGGAGTGCTCAGTCTTGCAATCAGCGCGTTTGTTGTAGGTTTTCTTGTCTCTATACTAGAGGGTGCTTGCACAGGGCAGGTGTATTTGCCTACAATTGTGCTTATCTTAAAGAATACAAACATGCGCGCCATGGCCTTTACGTACCTTATTATTTACAATCTTATGTTTATACTTCCGCTTGTAGTTGTTTTTCTATTTTCTTTCTTTGTCGGTTCCAGAGGCAAAGAAGCAGACGCTTTTTTGAAAAATAATATGGCTGCAATAAAGTTTTTAATGTTTTTACTGTTTTTACTTTTGGGGCTTGTGATTCTATGGATAAGTTAAAAATTTTTATAATACTTTGTTTCGTTAATTCTTGTTTCCAGGCAGCCGCAGAGGATAAAGGCCAGCTCCTCGAATATGATATAGGGGTAATTTCTCCCAAAAAGATATTCAAAAAAACTTACGAAATCAAAGGGGAAATTAATAGTGCCGTAAGCATGTGCGATTGCGTTGAAGTAAATGTAACAAAACAAAAAAACTCTTCGCTGGTTGAGGTTGAATTTAACCCAGCCGAATACAAAGGCCCGACAATAGCAGAGGTTAAACTTCTGGATAAGGCTAACAGGGTTATCACTTTAAGGCTTAAGGCATACGTTGAAGAACCTAAGCCAAGAGGGCATTAAAAACTGGCTGATAAAATTACGGGGAAGAATAAACACTAACATTCCGAAAGTTTACAAATCCAAGCAATGAGCCTTCCTTACCTTCTTTTTTCAGATAAAAAAGGAAAAATTCACAGGCATCCTTTCCTTAAAATGGCTGTTTCAAGCCTTAATCTTTTTAAAAAGCCCCGAGAAAGTGATTTGATAAAAATACCCAAAGGAAGCTCCTTGTTTTATCTGCCTTACCGCGCGCCAGTAGGTTTTAACGAAGAAACAGGTGAATTCGTTCCGCTTTTCGAATTCGAAGGAAAACCCGCTTTTGCGGTTACTTCATTCATTATCCCGGCATATCTGAGGCTTTATAACCCCGCGGTTGTTAAAACAGGCGCGGGAAAACTACCCTTATGGGCGTATACTGCTTGCGGTGCGGTCGGCAAAAACGTATATGTTGCCGCTAAAAGAATAGACAGAAGAATCCGCCAGAGCCCGCATTTTTACGACAGTAACCTTATAAAAAAACAGGTCAAAGAATTTTTAAGAGGTTATCCGCAAAACAGGCTTATAAGGCATTTATCAAACTGCGCCTTAAATTATAATTGTCTTGCCGCAAAAAACTTTTTTTTGAAAAGATGGGAAGCACCAGTTCCTACTTCGCGTATCTGTAATGCCCGCTGTATAGGGTGCCTTTCCTATCAGGAATCAGATTGCGAGGCATCCCACAACAGAATTAATTTTAGACCAGGCGCTTTGGAGCTTTACGAAGTAATGTATAGCCATCTTATAACAGCAAGCGAAGCAATAGTAAGTTTCGGCCAGGGTTGCGAAGGAGAACCTTTGCTTTACGCAGATACCATAGCAGAAGCTATAAGTAAAGTGAGGAAAATCACAGCTCGCGGCACAATAAATATGAATACAAATGCAAGTCTTCCTAAAAAAATAGATTTGCTCTGCAAGGCAGGCATTGATTCTTTCCGCATAAGCTTAAGCAGCCCCCGGGAAAAATTTTATAATCTTTATTTTCGGCCCTTAAGTTATAAATTCAAGGATGTTTTAAAGTCGATTGAAATAGCCAAAAAGCACGGAAAGTTTGTTTCGGTGAATTTATTCGTATTTCCGGGGTTTTCCGACTCAAAAGAAGAGATAGAAGCGCTGCTTAACTTTGTAAAAAACACAAACGTGGACATGCTGCAGATGCGTAATCTAAATATAGATCCCGATTTTTATTTCGAAGTATTAAAAAGTAAGGATTTTTCACCGAGAGGCGTTACTGCTCTTATAAATATTTTGAACAAAGAATTCCCCCGCCTTAAAATAGGCTACTTTAACCTTCCAAAAGAAAAATTCAAAAACTTTAAAAATATGGTAATATGAAACAAAAGGCAAAATATTTTGACGTTTGCCGGTTTCTAAAAGGGAGGTAGCCATGATTAAAGAAGTTGAGCTTAACATCCCGTTAGAATACAAAGATGAACCATTCTTTTGCTACATCATAAAAAATTTCAATTTAACAGTAAGAATAATTGAAGCTTCTTTTTCGACGGAAATGGGCTGGGCAATTGTCAGTTTCGAAGGCAAAGAAAAAGAAATGAACAGGTTGTTCGATTTTCTTAAGGAAAAAAATATTGAGGTTACTTTTAAATAACCCGCAAGGAGGAAAACATGTTTGATTTGGGTAAACTCGGGGATATGGCTAAACTAGCGAACGAAGCAAAGCAAATCCAAGAAAAACAGGAACGTTCCCAAAAAGAACAGATAGATCTGCTTAAAAAAATTTCTAAACAGCTGGAAGAACTGATAGAGCTTACCAAAAATAAAAATTAATCCTGCCGGGAGACCAAAATTACTCTGTTTATATCTGACTTATGAAGGCACTAACTCTTTTTTCCGGCGGACTGGACAGTTCGCTTATTATAAAACTTATTGCAAATCAAGGCATAGAGGTTATCGCTCTGCATTTTGTAACGCCTCTTTCTGCTTTTGACAAAAATAAAGAAGAAGCCTTACGTAAAAAAGTAACAGAACTCGGAGGCATGCTAAAAGTTATCTATCTTGGCAACGATTATGCGGAAATTTTAAAAAATCCCAGGTTTGGTTATGGCAAGAATTTGAACCCCTGTATTGACTGTAAAATTTTAATGTTAAGACGCGCGAAAGAGCTGATGGAAGAATTGGGCGCTTCTTTCGTCGCAACCGGTGAGGTAATAGCGCAAAGGCCGAAATCGCAGCACAAAGAAACCCTTAGGCTCATTGAAAAAAATTCAGGATTAGAAGATTTGCTTTTAAGGCCGCTATCGGCAAAATTATTAGAGCCTACTTTACCTGAACGGGAAAAATGGGTAAATCGCGAAGCGCTGTTTGGTTTTAACGGCCGCTCAAGGAATCCCCAGTTTAAACTTGCCGAGAGTTTAGGCATAAAAGAATTTGCCTGGCCTGCAGGAGGGTGCCTTCTTACAATCCCATCATTTTGCGGCAGAGTTAAGGACCTTCTGAAGCATAACGAATGCAATTCGCAGAATTTGGAATTGCTTAAAATCGGAAGGCATTTCAGATTAAATGAATCTTTTAAATTAGTTGTAGGGAGAAACGAAAAAGAAAACGAAGAAATTTTAAAATCGGCTGCTTGCGGAGACGTTATTATTGAGCCGCTTAAGCTGCCAGGCCCTACTGCAGTTGGCAGGGGCATTTTTGATTGTAACGTAAAAATAATTGCCAGCCAGATAATCGCAGGCTACACTTCTAAAAACAACGAAGCAGTAGAAATCACAATAAGGATATTTCCACAGGAAGAAAAAGAAACGGTTTCTACTTACGCGATAGATGAAAACAAACTAAAACAATTTAGAGTTTAATGTTTGGCTGATGAAAAGATTAATCATTCCAGCGTTATTTTTCTTATGTCCTCTGTATGGCTACTGCGAAACCATTACGCTTGAACCTATTACGGTTTCCGGAAACTACCCAAAGGATAGAACTGAAAGTATAGACAATGTTTCCGGGGAGGATATCAAAAACCTGCCTTTTTCTTCGCTTGAAGAGCTTCTTAACTATTCATCAAGCACAAACCTTAAAGAACGGGCGCCTTTCGGTATACAGCAGGATTTATCAATACGCGGCAGCGTATTCGAGGACGCTTATGTAACGCTGGGCGGCGTTAAGATAAACGATCCGCAAACAGGCCATTTTACCCTGGAAATTCCCTTAACAAGCGCCGACCTCGAAGAAATTGATATATATAAAAATTCGCAGAAGGTAGATTTCAGACTTAAACAGCCCAAAGAAAAAGGTATGCTTTTAAAAAGTTCCTTCGGCCAATACGCTCTATGGGAAAATTTAATGTCGGTGAACTTCCCGATTTTAGGAACCAAAAACAGGCTTTCAGTAGAACATAAAGTGTCAAAGGGCTCGCGGCAGGATACTGATTTTGAAATATATAATTTTTCATATCATTCACTTTTAAATCTGGACAACCGGGACTTAGAATTTCTCTTCGGCTCGACCAAAAGAGATTTCGGCGCAGACAGCTTTTATTCTTCGCGTTTTCGGCAGGAAGAGGAACACGTAAACCAGAGATTTTTCCTGGCAAGGCTTGGAATGGATGAGGGAATTTTTAAGCTGAATAACACTGCTTATTTTAGAAGGCACGGCGATAAATTTATTTTAGACCGCACAAACCCATCATTCTCAACAAATATTCATAAGACTTATGTTTACGGCCTTAAGGAAGAATTTGATTTTTATAATGATTTGTTTACTAATCTTAATATTGAAGAAGAAAAAATAGACAGCACCAATCTAGGCAAACACAGCCGCCAGAGAAAAGGCTTTCTGGCCGGGCTGCATGAAAAGCAGGCAGGCAAATTACTATACAGTTTTTCTGCCGGAACAGACTACTATTACAAATGGAGCTATCTCGAAAACGGACACGTTGGTTTGGGGTATCTGCTTAAGGACAATCTGACATTAAGGTTTTCTTATGACAGGCTGTGGAGGGCGCCTTCATTTACTGAGCTTTATTATTCCGATGCTGCAAACAGGGGTAATCCCGACCTTGGCATACAGCGCTCAAATAATTTTGACCTGGGATTTGATTTCTTTCCCAAAGAATTTTTCGGTATTTCTTCGGGTATATTTTTAAAAGACCAATATGATACAATTGATTGGGTAAGAAATAATACTGCCGACGTATGGCAGGCGCAGAATGTGGGAAATGTTAAGGCCTATGGTATTGATATTACTCCGGAGCTTAAATTCAAAGACTGTGTACTTCAAAAAATTTCGGTAGGATATACTTATCTTACCTTAAATAAAGAAAGCCCTTATCCGTTATCCAAATATGTGTTTGACTATGACCGCCACAAAGTAATTGCCAGCCTCGGTTTTAATTACAAAGGATACCAGGCGAACCTTATCGGGAATTTCGCAAATCCCGTGGACAGGAGAAAATACGTAACTTTTGATTTAAAGCTTGAGAAAAAACTACGCGATTTTACTATCGCGCTAGAGGGCGTAAACATTTTTAATAAAAGTTACGAAGAATTAAAGGACATAGATGGCACGAAAAGGTGGTATAAGTTAAGCTTAGCCTACGAATTTTAGGGGGAGTGCAAGAAAAAGGCTATGTTAAGCTACACTTAAAATAATAATAATTTGTTAACTTATGCTTGACAAGAGAAACATTATATGTTATCCTTTAAATGAGGAGAAAAGATGAACATAGTAGGCGTAAACATAAAAAGATTAAGGGAAGAAAAG
>Ga0265297_10001178_pt1 | contig 63869 bp, 67 predicted proteins | sample Munlanlwell13791_FD_192502 | JGI IMG/M metagenome (GOLD analysis project Ga0265297, IMG submission 192502) | Leachate microbial communities from a municipal landfill in Southern Ontario, Canada - Leachate well 137-91 | ecosystem: Engineered > Solid waste > Landfill > Unclassified | place... | reverse complement strand
GTTGGCCAGTACTTGTTTATATAATTGCTCGGCTTTTGCCTTGGCTGTTGCACGCTTGGCTGGATCTGCATTGGGCGCAACCGTAATCAAGATGTGACGCGCAGAACGCTGTTCAGGTTCGCTGTATTTAGCCGAGTTTTCTTGATAGTACTGCTGCACGCTGGCGTCATCAATTTTTATATTTTTTGCCATATCATCCAGCGACAGAACAACATACTGGAATTTTGCCTGAGCAGGCACATTAAAGTCAGCCTGATGCGCATCATAGTAAGCTTTAATTTGCGCAGGAGTAACTTGCACTTGCTTTACGAAATCAGCTGCAGCTATTTTAACCATACTGATTTCACGTTGCTGTTCAAATGCACTCGCAAACTGTTTAACAACACGTGATGAGATGGCAGGCGCTTGCGCAAAAGGCGTACGCATATCATTCATAAGCAATTCATCACGTACACGACGCTCAAAATCAACGACTGACATATTTTGTTGACGCAATACCTGTTCATAGCGTGAAACCGAAAACTGACCGTTTTCCTGAAAAGCAGGTACCGCACTGATAAATTTAGCTAACTGCGCATCACTCACAACCATGCCCAAATCGCGTGAGGAACTGATAAGCAGCTTTTGCTTGATAAGACTATCGAGAATAGACTGACGTACTTTAGGATCATCCAGCATCGCGGGATCAAATCCTGGTCCCATAGAAGAGGCTAATTCAGATTGCTGATCCTTAATTGCACGGTCAAAAGCTGCCCTACTGACTTTTTGTCCATTCACAGTTGCAACCGAATTATCGGCAGAACGATTATTGAAGTAAGAATCTATCCCAAACAAAGCAAATGGAACAGTGATTAAGGCTAATATGACTTTAGCCATCCAACCATGGGTACGTTCACGTATCGAGTCTAGCATTCACAATCACACTATAAAAATGTATAAAAAAAGGCGAACCTAGGTTCGCCTTTCGTATTGGCGGAGCGGACGGGACTCGAACCCGCGACCCCCGGCGTGACAGGCCGGTATTCTAACCAACTGAACTACCACTCCAAAATCTTTATTCTTGGTGGGTGCTGAGGGGTTCGAACCCCCGACAATCGCCTTGTAAGGGCGGTGCTCTACCAACTGAGCTAAGCACCCAAGAAGCCGATCAGTTTACAGCATCTTTCAATGTTTTACCAGCACGGAACTTAGGTACTTTCGCTGCTTTGATTTTGATGGCGATACCTGTTTGTGGATTGCGTCCATCGCGCTCAGCGCGGTCACCCACGTAAAAAGAGCCAAAACCTACCAATGTCACCATGTCACCATTTTTTAAAGCTGTAGTAACGGCGCTAACAGTCGCGTCTAAAGCGCGTCCTGCCGCTGCTTTCGAAATATCAGCTGATTCAGCGATTGCATCAATTAATTCAGATTTGTTCACGTGTATCCCCTTCTGTTAGTTAACAGGAAAATCCTGAAGTTCACTTTATAGCAAGCCGCAAAAGCTTATGTCAAGCGGCTTGCACTGATTTTACCCATAAACCACATCTTTAGGTAAAAATTAATGCTTAGTTGATATAACTTCAGCCGGAACCACCACTGCACCAGCAATCTCAGCGACAATAGCCGGCGTGTCTGGCAACGGCTCTGGCTGACGCTCCAGCACCACCTGTAACACCTGATCTATCCATTTTACTGGACGGATATCAAGCCCACTCTTAATGTTCTCTGGCATCTCAACTAAATCACGTACATTTTCTTCAGGTATTAATACGGTTTTAATTCCACCCCGCAGCGCTGCAAGCAACTTCTCTTTCAAACCACCTATCGGCAACACTTCACCACGCAAGGTTATTTCACCCGTCATAGCGACATCCGCACGCACAGGAATGCCAGTCAAGATAGATACAAGTGCTGTACAAATACCAATACCGGCACTAGGTCCATCTTTCGGTGTTGCACCCTCAGGCAAATGAATATGGATATCTTTTTTCTCATAGGTGTCTGCGGGAATACCCAAGCTTTGTGAGCGGCTACGCACCACTGACATCGCAGCTTGTATAGACTCCTGCATCACTTCGCCCAGCTGCCCAGTCGTTATCACCTTGCCTTTACCAGGCATGATCACACCTTCTATGGTCAACAGTTCACCACCGACTTCAGTCCAAGCCAACCCGGTTACTTGCCCAACCTGGTTGTACTTCTCGGCAACGCCAAAATTGAATCTGCGCACACCCAGATATTTATCCAAATTAGTCTCATCAACTATGATTTTTTTGTCCTTAGTCGACTTGGTCACCAAAGCCTTAACGACTTTACGACAAATTTTCGCCACATCTCTATCTAGATTACGCACGCCAGCTTCACGCGTGTAATAGCGCACGATGTCGCGCAATGCGGCTTCGGTAATCTCACACTCATCGGGTTTCAACCCATTCGCTTGCATCTGCTTGGCAACCAAATAACGCTGCCCTATACTCACTTTTTCATCTTCGGTATAACCAGATAGACGAATAATCTCCATACGATCTAGTAAAGGCGTTGGTATATCCAGCGTATTCGCAGTTGCTACAAACATCACATCGGATAAGTCAAAATCCACTTCAATGTAATGATCTGCAAATGTATGATTTTGCTCAGGATCCAACACTTCCAGCAACGCCGATGATGGGTCGCCGCGTGAATCCTGCCCCATTTTATCCACTTCATCCAGTAAAAATAATGGATTACGCACGCCAACCTTGGTCATGCTTTGTAAAATCTTACCCGGCATAGAACCAATATAAGTACGGCGATGACCGCGAATCTCAGATTCATCGCGCACCCCACCCAATGCCATCCGGATAAACTTACGGTTAGTGGCCTTGGCAATAGACTGACCTAATGACGTCTTACCAACACCGGGTGGCCCCACCAGACACAAAATAGGACCCTTCAGTTTTTCCACGCGCTGCTGAACTGCAAGATACTCAACGATACGTTCTTTTACCTTGTCCAGCCCATAATGGTCCTTATCCAAAACCGCCTCGGCTTTAGTTAAGTCCTTACTGATTTTCGTTTTCTTTTTCCAAGGCAAACCGATAAGCGACTCAATATAAGTACGTACGACAGTTGCCTCAGCAGACATCGGTGACATCATCTTCAGCTTTTTGAGTTCAGCATCAGCCTTAGTCTCGGCTTCTTTGCTCATTTTAGCTTCTTTGATGCGACGTTCTAAATCCTCAATTTCTACACCTTCTTCACCGTCACCCAGTTCTTTCTGAATCGCCTTAACTTGCTCATTCAAATAGTAATCACGCTGGCTTTTTTCCATTTGACGTTTAACACGTCCACGGATGCGCTTCTCTACTTGTAATATATCAATTTCACCTTCCATCAAGCTCATCAGATGTTCTAGACGCGCCTGCACAGGGAACATTTCCAGCACTTCCTGCTTCTGCTCCAGTTTCAATGGCAGATGTGCAGCGATAGTGTCAGCCAAGCGCCCGGCTTCATCGATACCGACTAATGAAGTAAGAATTTCAGGGGGGATTTTTTTATTTAATTTAACGTATTGGTCAAATTGAGCAACAAGCGCTCTGCGCGTTGCTTCGGCCTCTTTATCTTCAGCCGTATCATCGACATCAACTAACGTAACTGTGCCGGCAAAATGAGTATCCAGATCGGCGTATTCCACCACATTGGCACGTTGGTTACCTTCCACCAACACTTTAACGGTGCCATCAGGTAGTTTAAGCATTTGCAATATAGTTGCAACACTACCAATGTGGTACAAGTCTTCAGGCGTGGGCTCATCTTTAGAAGCGGATTTTTGTGCAACAAGCAGAATACTCTTGCCAGATTCCATGGCAATTTCTAGCGCTTTAATTGATTTGGCTCGCCCGACAAAAAGTGGGATAACCATGTGTGGAAAGACCACCACATCACGCAAAGGCAGAAGTGGTAGAGTTAAAGTTTCAGCGTCTTGGAGTAAGGCCATGATAGTAACATCCTATATGAAAAGGTACGACATAGGACAACATATACGGGCGGCGTTATAAAATTCAAGCGCTACCTGCTATATTATCCGCAAGTGCCTGAATCCAAGCGTGATTTATTTGCACTGATAGTCATTATCAGTGCAAACACATTTACTATGAAGCTAGTTTAGCCTGATCAGCAAATATCATTAAAGGTTTAGCAGTGCCATTAACCACATTCGCATCTATCACAACTTTAGTGACATTTTCCATAGAAGGCAATTCATACATGGTATCTAACAACACATGTTCAATAATGGAACGCAGACCACGTGCACCCGTTTTTCTCACCAAGGCGCGCTTGGCGATTGCAACCAATGCATCCTCACGGAACTCCAATTCAGCACCTTCCATTTCAAACAATTTGTTATATTGCTTGGTCAATGCATTTTTCGGTTCAGTCAAAATCGTTGTCAGAGCTGACTCATCAAGCTCTTCCAATGTTGCGATCACAGGTAAACGCCCTATCAACTCAGGAATCAAACCGAATTTAATTAAATCTTCTGGCTCAACTTCCTGCAATAGTGCAGATACATCTTTGCTTGCATCTTTACTCTTCACTTCAGCACCAAAACCGATTCCACCTTTGGTAGAACGATTTTGTATTACTTTTTCCAAACCCGCAAAAGCGCCGCCACAAATAAACAGCATATTGGTAGTATCAACTTGCACGAACTCTTGATTCGGATGCTTACGCCCACCTTGAGGTGGAATAGAAGCCGTTGTACCCTCTATCAGTTTAAGTAAAGCCTGCTGCACGCCCTCACCTGACACATCGCGGGTTATCGAAGGGTTATCAGATTTACGTGAAATCTTATCAATCTCGTCGATATAGACGATACCATTCTTGGCTTTTTCTACATCATAATCGCATTTCTGCAACAGCTTCTGGATGATGTTTTCAACGTCTTCACCAACATAACCAGCTTCGGTCAGCGTTGTTGCATCTGCCATCACAAATGGCACATCCAGCATACGAGCCAAGGTCTGAGCTAACAAAGTCTTGCCTGAACCGGTAGGTCCGATCAGCAAAATATTACTTTTTGCTAACTCAACATCATCCTTACCACCAATATTTTTCAAACGTTTATAGTGGTTATACACGGCCACAGCAAGAATACGCTTTGCCTTATCTTGACCGATCACGTAATCATTTAGAATGATTTGGATTTGTTTAGGGGTTGGTAAGGCAGACTTGTCTGTCTTACCCATTTTATCTTGCTGAATCTCTTCACGAATAATATCCGTACATAAATCCACGCACTCATCACAGATAAAAACAGAAGGACCCGCGATTAATTTGCGCACTTCGTGCTGACTCTTACCGCAGAAAGAGCAGTATAAGAGTTTTTCGCCGCTGTTTTTGTCAGACATGATATAACTCCATTAAGATTGCACGGTTAAGCAGCAGCTTCTGCACGATTATGAATGACTTTATCAATCAAACCATAGTTCACAGCTTCTTCTGCACTCATGAAATTATCACGATCAGTATCTTTGTCCAAGGTCGCTACATCTTTACCTGTATGTGCAGCCATCATGCCATTTAAGCGTTCGCGCAGATATAAAATCTCCTTGGCATGAATTTCAATATCAGACGCTTGCCCCTGAAAACCGCCTAACGGCTGATGTATCATGATACGAGAATTAGGCAAGGAATAACGCTTACCTTTGGCACCAGCTGTCAGCAGGAAAGCACCCATACTGGCGGCCTGCCCCATGCACAATGTGCTTACATCAGGTTTAATAAACTGCATGGTGTCATAAATTGACATACCAGCTGAAACCGAACCACCGGGTGAATTGATATACAAATAAATATCTTTATCTGGATTTTCAGATTCCAGGAACAATAACTGAGCGACGACTAAATTAGCAGACATCTCATTAACTGGGCCAACCAGAAACACTACACGTTCTTTTAATAAACGTGAGTAAATATCGTAAGCACGTTCGCCGCGCCCACTTTGTTCGACCACCATGGGAACCATACCCAAACCTTGTGGATCCCAAACGTTATTGTTCATCATGTATTTAAGCCTTTCCCATCAGTTCATCAAACGATGTTGCCTTATCGATAACTTTCACTTGTCCCAGTACCCATTCTACAACATTGTTTTCCAAAGCCAAGGATTCAATTTCTTGCATTTTTTCTGGGTTTTTACGATACCAAGCCATGACATTTTGTGGATCTTCGTAGCTTTGGGCGAACTCTTCAATCATCGCAGTCACTTGTTCAGGCTTCGCTGCCAATGCTTTAGATTGGACCACTTCGGCCAAAATCAAGCCTAAAGCAACACGACGTTGTGCACGCTCTTCAAATATATCTGTAGGCATAGGAATATCAGCCACATTCATACCACGCGCCTGCATATCGCCACGTGCCTGTTCCATTAAGCGCTCGGCTTCATTTTTCACCAATGATTTAGGTGTTTCGACCTGAGTAGCAGTTAAAATAGCCTGCATCACTTGATCTTTCACTTGCGCTTGAACGCGATTATTAACTTCACGCACTAAATTAGCCTGAATTTCGCCACGCATTACAGCCACATCGCCGTCTGCCACGCCCAGAGACTTCGCAAACTCAGCATCCACGGCAGGCAATTTAGGTTCAGCCACATCAGTAACCTCGACGCTGAATTGTGCAGTTTTACCAGCCAGCTCAGGTGCTTGATAATCAGCAGGGAACGCCACATCAAAGGTCTTTTGGTCGCCCGCTTTAACATCCATCAAAGCCGTTTCAAAATCTGGCAGGGTACGACCTTCGCCCAATACCACGCGGAAACCTTTAGCTTCGCCACCTGCGAAGACCACGCCATCCACTTTGCCAACATAATCCAAAGTAACTAAGTCGCCTGTTGTTGCTGCGCGATCTGCACTCTCATATTGCACACGTTGCTTACGCAACACGTCTATGGTTTTATCAACTTCAGCATCGGCCACTTCAACGATAGGACGTGTGATTTCTGTGGCACTCAAGTCACCCAAAGTGATTTCCGGATACACTTCAAATACTGCATAAAACTCAAATACAGCAGGATCAGCCGCATCCGATTTAGGCTCAATACGTGGGAAACCAGCAACTTTTAATTTATTGTCTTGCACAGCCTGAGTGAAAACACGTTCAATCGCATTGCCCAAAGCTTCCTGTCTGACTTCGCCGCCATATTGCTTGGCAACCACTGACATCGGCACTTTACCAGGACGGAAACCGTCGATACGGGCAGTGCGCGCAAGGTGCTTCAGGCGATTCGCAACTTCAGACTCAATTGCGTGCATTGCTACAGATAAATTAACACGACGTTCTAACGCGCTGACTTGTTCGATATTAGCTTGTTGCATGAGATATCCTTGAGTGTGTTGGATAGGTTAAACAGACAGTGAAAGTGCGCCACAGTGGGCGCACAATTATTCATTAAAGATGGTGCGAAAGGGGGGACTCGAACCCCCACACCTTACGGCGCTGGAACCTAAATCCAGTGCGTCTACCAATTCCGCCACTTTCGCAAGCTGCTTAGTGTAATATAATTCAGCCTGTGCTGTCAGCATCTATCAGTAAAAAACCACAAATTTTATCCATACTACAAAACTTATGGCAATTAACCATTACGAAAACTTTCCGGTTGCTTCAATACTTTTGCCTAGACGTTTACGCCGCGCAGTCACTGCCATCTACCATTTCGCGCGCACTGCGGACGACATTGCTGATGAAGGCGACACCAGCCCCGCTGAGCGTTTAGTCGCACTAGATGGTTACCGTGCCGAATTACATCGCATACAGCAACAAACCACACCAGCCACACCTTTATTCACCGAGCTCGCAGTTATCATTGCGCAGCACCAGCTGCCGCTACAGCCGTTTTATGATTTACTCGATGCATTTTCGCAGGATGTAGTTAAAACACGTTATGCCAATTTTGGTGAAGTCATGGATTACTGCAAAAAATCCGCTAACCCTGTCGGGCGACTTATGTTAGCGCTGTATAAAGAACACGACCCGCGCAGTATCGCCTATTCAGATGCGATTTGCAGCGCATTACAACTTATTAATTTTTTGCAGGACGTCGCCATTGATTATGACAAAGACCGTATATATTTGCCGCAAGACGAATTAGCGCAATATCACATCAGTGAAGCACAAATTAAACGTCATGACAGTAGTGGCACCTGGTCACCATTTATGCTCATGCAAATTGAACGCACACGGAAATTATTACAAGCTGGCGCGCCATTAGGTAAGGTATTAAAGGGGCGGATTGGGTTAGAATTACGCATGATTATCATGGGTGGCTCGACCGTATTAGAAAAGCTGCATCATGTACGCGGTGATATTTACCAGCAACGCCCCGTACTTGTTCCCCGTGACTGGCTCAACATGCTGTACCGCGCCGTGCGCGCTAAATAGGAATTAAATTGGATCCACATCAATATTGCCAAGACAAAGCTGCTGCCAGTGGCTCTAGCTTTTATTACAGCTTTCGTTTTTTACCCGAAAATCGTCGTTTAGCGATTACTGCGCTCTATGCTTTCTGCCGCGAAGTTGATGACATCGTTGATGAATGCAGCGATACCAATGTTGCCCTGACCAAACTCAACTGGTGGCGACAGGAGATTAAAGACCTGTTTCAAGGACAACCGCACCATCCGGTGAGCCACGCACTTGCTCCTGCCATACAGGAATTCAATCTGCCCGCAGAGCAATTCCAGGAAATCATCGACGGCATGGAAATGGACTTAACCATGCATCGTTATGAGGATTTCAAATCATTACGCCTGTATTGCCATCGTGTTGCAGGCGTGGTCGGCGAATTATCTGCAATAATATTTGGCTATACTGAACGCGCCACATTACGCTACGCAGCAGATTTGGGTCTGGCATTCCAGCTCACCAATATTATTCGTGATGTAGGTGAAGACGCCCGACGCAACCGCATTTATCTGCCGATGGATGAATTGGCGAAATTCAACGTTCCTGCCAGCGACATTCTCAACGCGCGACAAACCGATAATTTCAAACAGTTGATGGAATTCCAGTATCAACGCGCACAGGAATTTTATGACTTAGCCTTTAGCGAACTGCCGCAAGCTGACCGTAAAGCGCAAAAAACCGGCCTGGTCATGGCAGCAATTTATCGCACCTTGCTAGAAGAAATTCGTCATGATGGTTATCTGGTCCTCACCCAGCGCACTGCGCTTACCCCTGTCCGCAAGTTGTGGATAGCCTGGCGTACTTGGATGAAAGGTTAATGCCACCTCACGTTGCTATCATAGGCGGCGGTTATGCAGGCATGGCGGCCGCGGTTACTCTGGCGCAACAAAATATCCCTGTCACCGTTTATGAAGCAGGCAAAGTATTAGGCGGACGCGCCCGTGCCGTGCAAATCGACACCCTCACCACCCCTGTCGATAATGGCCAGCACCTACTGCTTGGTGCGTACCAAACTATGCTAGATCTTGCCACCTTGGTACATCAAGGCAATCCACCCTATTTGCGCTTACCGCTTGCCTTACACACAGCAAATGGCATACAGCTTCATGCCCCTGCACTGCCTGCACCATTCAACACCCTTATCGCCTTACTGCGAGCACACGGACTAAGTAGCACTGAACGCATTGCAGCGATAGCTTTTATGCTCAGACATCGGCTCAACCGTTTTCGTTTAAAGCAAGACACCAGTGTGGCGCAATTGTTAGCCCAGCAACCTGGCTCGCTTATTAACGGTTTCTGGGAACCACTCTGCCTCGCCGCGCTGAACACTCCTATCGCAATTGCTTCAGCCCAAGTCTTTTTAAATGTATTACGCGACAGCCTGACGCGTAGCCAGCACGACAGTGATTTGATTATCCCAAATATCGATTTGTCCGATTTTTTTCCACAAGCTGCTGCAAATTACATTTCCCAGCATAAAGGTAATATCATCACTTCACATCGCGTTAAAAATATTATCCGCGATCAACAGGGATGGACAGTTGACGGACAAGGTCACAGCCATGTGATATGCGCAACCGCAGCGCATCAGGTCAATGCGCTTATCTCCAACTTGGCGCATATCGGCCCCATTCCTGACTATCACTACGAACCCATCATCACGGTTTATTTGCAATATGCAGAAAATATCAGTCTGCCTCGTGCCATGACAGGCTTGGTCAACACAACAGTACAATGGGTCTTTGACCGTGGCATCACCCACCAACAACATGGACTGCTCGCCGTTGTCATTAGCGCATCAGGCACACACGACGCCATGTCACATGACGAACTCGCGCAACTAGTTGCCGCTGAACTGCACCAACATCTGCACACACCGGCATACCCACTATGGCACCAAGTCATTGCCGAAAAGAGGGCGACATTTGCCTGCGTGACAGGCATACAGCGACCATCCCAGCGCACCAATGACCCTTATTTTTACCTCGCTGGCGACTATACCGCCAGCGATTATCCTGCCACACTGGAAGCCGCAACCCAAAGCGGGGTAAAATGCGCGCACTTAATTATTGAGAACCTAGCCCATGAAAAACTACATAGCTCCTAAAACCTTACTACAAGATCGCGTTATTCTAGTCACAGGCGCAGGTCGTGGTGTCGGACGTGAAGCCGCGTTAAGCTACGCCGCACATGGCGCAACAGTGATCTTGCATGGGCGCAATGTGGCACAACTGGAAGCCGTCTATGATGAAATTGAAGCTGCGGGCTACCCACAGGCTGCGATTATCCCGCTGGATTTTGAAAAAGCTGATGCACAAGCCTTTGAAGGATTAGCAGGTTCGATTGGACTACAACTCAAGCGTTTAGACGGTATCTTGCACAATGCCACAGCTGCATTAAGCCCCTTCCCACTAGATCTGCATAGCTTTGATCAATGGATGACCTTGCTGCGCGTCAACGTTGCTGCACCCGCCGCACTTACCAAGGCCTGTATGCCTTTACTCAAAGCCTCACCAAACGCTTCTGTTATTATGACAGGCGAATCCCACGGCCACACGCCTAGCGCGTTCTGGGGTGCTTACGCGGTGTCTAAAGCGGCATTAGAACCCATGGTGCAAATCTGGGCTCAAGAACTGGAAAATCTACACCCTAATTTACGCATTAATGCGCTGATACCAGGCCCTGTGAATAGCCCTATACGCCGCAAAACGCATCCAGGTGAAGATCAGATGGCGATAGCCCAACCGGCCGACTTGATGCCTGCTTATTTATACTTAATGGGTGATGACAGCGCGCATATCAAAGGTGAAGTTATCTGCCTGTAAGCTCATGCAGCCTGTTATTTACTCAGCATAATGAGCGTAGCAGGCTGAAACTCAGAAGAAACCACCATACCAGGCTCAACCAAACGCTTGCTCACCGTGGCATTAAAAGGTGCACGCAAGGTACTGTATTCCAAGTTTTTCCTGGCAATAATAAGCTTGGCTTGTGCTTCACGATAGAGACCATCAGCACGCGCATAACGTAACTTAGCCTGGTCAAGTTCAGTGGTTGAACTTACGGCTCTGTCGTAGAGTTCTTTAGCACGTTTCAAATCACGATCCGCTTCAGCACTCTCTTCTTTTAATCGACTCAATGCAGCTTCCGCTTCGGTAACCCGCGCCTGGTATATCGTATCGTCCAGCGATAATAATATCTGTCCCTTTTTCACACTTTGCCCTTGCGTGACCGATACCGTCTTCACTACCCCTGAAACAGGTGTGGTCAACGGCACATCAACCGCAGATGCCAACGGCGCAATGAACATCATGCTTAGTGCTAACGCAGTTATACGCATTATTATCCTCATTTGTTCGCAACCAATTTGGTTAATTCATTTACGGGTTTACCCAGCAACGCACTTAATTTTGCCATTGCCAGTGCCAGTTGATATTCCACAGCACGTGCCCGCTGTTGTGCAAACATGGTTTGCGCCATACTGTCGCCTAAATTGGTTTTCAACTCCAATTCATATTCAGCACGACTGCGATCCAGCGCGACATCACGATAATTAATTTGTTGTTTTGCTGCCGGGCGTGCGCTTTTGCGCAACTGCTCGATTTCCAAGAGTGTATCAAGCAAGGTCTGCGACAGACGCATTTCCAATCCGGCGCTCATGGCTTGTAACTTCTGGAATTGTGCCTGTTCCTTAGCGATGCGCGCATCAACCCGTCTGCCTTGATATATCGGCCAAGTGAGCACTAAACCCGCACTCACATTATTTCGGGTGGTAGCATTGCGACTGTATTCACCCGCCTCAACTTCAGCATCCAAACTGGGTGATGTTTCATGACGCAAACTTGCCAACCGCTGTTGTGATGCGGCCAACTCAGCTTGTTGGGCCAACCAATTGCGATTGTACTTAAACAATATAGGTAATAAATCTTCGTAGTCAGGCACTGCAACATCATTTTCAGCTAACTCAGGTTCAGCCAAGTCAGATGCCAGTACACGTGGTTGATTCATTGCATTTGCCAGTGCGCTGCGAGTACTACGCTGCAGGGAAAGATTAGCGTTACGCTTTTCACGAATATCCTGGTAGCGGGCTTCCAATACCGCCACATCAACGCGGCTTAACTGTCCCAAAGCCATACGATCACGCGCGTTATCAAAGCTCACATAAGCCACCGCCATGAGTTCATTATTGGCGGCATATTGGTGATCCACATTCAGCACATCGAAATACCTTGCCATGATAGCCAAACGCTGCTGATCTCGACTGCTTAACAAGTCCAGTTCACGTGCATCCAGCGCCGATTGCGCTGCGTCAACTGCTGACTGGGTACGCGAAAAGTCATAAATATTCTTGCGCGCGACAATACGACCACTATTATCAGCACGCCACTCGTCATTACCAGTGCTGGCACGACCTTGACGCAATGCACCTTCCACAGTAACAGTCAGATCTCGTCGCGCATCAGCAGCGGTCAAATCCGCTTTTGCAAATGCAACATCCGATTCTACAACCGCCACATCAGGATGATGGGCATCTGCAGCAGCCATTGCCTGATCTAAAGTCAACACAGCCGACTGGCTCGTTAACGCATAACCAGCCAGTAACACCAAGAGCCAATAACGCATTATTTAACGGTAGTTTTATAAGCTGAAAAAGGCTGCTGCTTATAGCCGCCTTCAACAACATAACGGCCTAACAGCAAAAATTCAGCCGCATCTTTCGTCGGCCCGGTGAATTTGGTGACGGCATCGCCATGCGTATCATAAAAAATAAACGTGGGTGTCGCTCTCGCTCGCTGTTTCAAGGCAAAGGCTTTTTCGGTTGTCGCTAGCCCCTGAAAATCTATCATAGCGGTATCGCCCTTAACATCCATTTCATAGATAAGAAAATGCTTGCGGTAATAATCCTGCACTTCAGGTTGGCTCAGGATGGTCGATTCCATACGCGCACAAAACGGGCACTCTTCCATCATGAACATCAACAACACACCCGTTTTACCGGCTTTCTTGGCGGTGTCTAATTCAGCCTTAAAATCACCCAGTTTAGGCTGAAAAAAATAATTCTGCACGTCACGCATTTCAGCAAATGCCATATTTGCCGAAAACAATAAAACCAATCCCAAAATACGTAACATGCCGCCTCCTGATTATTTTTTCACTGCCTTTTTGCCGTTGATATAGTTTTCAACTGCTTCTTTGGTCAACGCGCCCACTTGATAAGCAACGATCTTACCTTCCGGGTTGAACAAATACGTCGTTGGTAATCCTTGCACTTGTCCCACCTGTGCTGCGATTTTAGGCGTACCCAGGACAATAGGGTATGAGATAAACATACTATCAGCAAACTCAATCACCTGTTTAGGATCGCGATAATCCATAGCCACGCCGATAACCACTAATTTGGTTTTACTGTATTTGTCATGCAAGGCGATCAAATCCGGAATTTCTTCCAGACAAGGTGGACACCAGGTCGCCCAGAAATTTACTAGCACCCACTTACCCTTGTAGGCGTCCAGGCTCTGAGTTTTTCCCTTGGTATCAGTAAAACTGAATGCCCATACCGAAGTCGTCATCAATGACAAAGCTAATACAACTAATACGCGTTTTAACATGAATTATCCTATAATCTCATTTTTAATTTAGCCGCCACACACCATGACTGACTTTCGTATAGAAAAAGACTCACTGGGTGAGTTCAAAGTTCCCGCCGCCGCCTGGTATGGCATACAAACTGCGCGTGCAGTAGAAAACTTTCCGATTTCAGGACGCATGCCCGACACCGATTTTGTTCGCGCTCACGTGCAAATAAAACTTGCTGCTGCAATTGCCAACACTCAGCCTGACTGGCTCACCCTTACCCAGCGCGACGCTATTGTAACTGCTTGTGAGCGCATCCTGAATGGTGAATTGTTAGAGCAGTTTGTCGTAGACCGTTTTCAGGCCGGTGCAGGAACCAGCCACAACATGAACACAAATGAAGTCATTGCTAATTTAGCCAACGTTGCACTCGGTGGCGAGAGAGGCAGCTACAGCCCGATCAACCCCAATGACCACGTTAATATGGGTCAGTCGACCAATGATACTATCCCTACCGCTATCCGTTTAGCTTTATTAACCAAGTTGCCAAAATTACTCGCTGCCACGCACCACATGGCTGATGCATTCGATGCGCTTGCGGTGCAAGAACGCGACACAGTAAAAAGCGGTCGTACCCATTTACAGGATGCTGTACCGACTACCTTAGGCCGTGAATTTGCCGCCTATGCCTGGACGCTACGCCGCGTTGCTGACAACCTGGCGCAAGTACGTCCTTTGCTATGCGCCACAGGCTTGGGTGGCTCCGCTGCGGGCACAGGGCTCAATACCTCACCCGACTACGCTGAGAACGTCGCTATTGAACTCGCCAAACTCACAGGCGAGCCCATTGTTGCTGGTCATCTCGCCGCACAAATGCAGTCCATGTTTGACATGCAAGCCGTCTCCGCTGCAATACGCGGTTTGGCCTTAGAACTTACCCGTATCAGTAATGACTTGCGCCTGCTGGCTTCAGGTCCACGCACAGGCCTGGGTGAAATCACTTTGCCTGCGGTACAGCCGGGCTCATCCATCATGCCGGGCAAAGTTAACCCGGTGATGTTTGAAATGCTCAACCAGGTCTGTTTTCAGGTATTAGGTCAAGATGCTGCCGTTGCTTACATGACCCAAGCGGGACAACTGGAATTAAACGTGATGATGCCGGCGTTAGGCTCGGCGTTATTCGATTCGATGGACTGGCTCACCAACGCCATGCGTGTCGCTACAGACAAAAATCTGATCGGCTTGATCATCAATCGTGATCGTTGCGATAAATTCATTCATGACAGTGTAGGCTTGGCAACGTTGCTGAATACCAGCATAGGCTATGCACGGGCTGCAGAAATTGCGAAAGAGTCTGAAAAGACGGGCAAACCTGTACGTGAAATTGTTGCTGCGCATGGCTTAATGAGCGAAGCCGAATTTAATCAACTGGTACTGGCTGCCGCACACGGTGTAGGCAGTGGCGGTGGTGGCGGTTAAATAACACAGGGCGGTGCAAATAACGGCACCGCCCTGTCTATTCATCAATAAACTACAACAGCAATCAGTCTGCCAATTTCGCAGCAATTTCATCCAGCGCGGTGTGCATAGCCGCTACTATCAGCTTATCCGCCATCTGCTGATTAATTTCAGGAATATCCCAATCAAATATCGTACGATACTTTTCAACCAGACTATTCATATCCTTAACCATCTCGCCACGATGTGCTTCTAATTCCAGCTGTTCCATTGCTTCCATAAAATGGCCTCCTTATCAAATAGTTGCAGAATTATTTCCACATTACGTCATTCTTAGCCTGCGCCGCAGCAGCCAACAAATTAACTAACGGCAGTCCTCGGTTTGCCATGCTGACTACAGGCTCTTCGGCATCTTTATCCGCAGCTGATGGCACCTCTGTTTCTGCTGCCAGCGCTGTTTTCAATTGCGCCAGTGCAGCCGGCACATCAGCAGCCAGAATGGCACCGGGCACGGTTGCACTGTGACCCATCATCTTTAACATCGCAAGACCAACATCACCAAACATGGTAATGTCAGCATAAGCATTCGTGGTAAATGTCACTAGCATATGACTCTCCTTAAATAAACAACCAACATAGACTCACAGACTGTCCATCACTTTTTGCAGCTTTGCCTGAACCTGCTTGGCAATGACGGTCAGTTCCGAATTACCTATCGCCCCCATTGATGCAACCGGGTCAATAGCCGACACCTCCACCAAACCGTCTGCCTGCTCCTGCACAACCACATTGCAAGGCAGCATGGTGCCGATTTTATTTTCCAGTCTGAGCGCTTCATACGCAAATGGAGGATTACATGCGCCCAATATTTTGTATTGTTTAAAATCCACGTTCAGTTTTTTCTTCAAAGTTGCCTGGACGTCAATTTCGGTGAGGATACCGAAACCTTCCTCTTTCAATGCCTCAGTAACTTTGGCAATAGCATCATCAAACGAGAGCTTTACAGTCTTGCTAAAATGGTAGCTCATAAACGAACCTCCTTTAAAAACAATAAATTACAAATCAACATGATCAATCAACATTGGCCATCTTACTTAATTTAACCCTGCACTACTGTACGCTAACGCACTAAAATCGTATGCCCGATATATACACGCAAAACAACCTGCTGGTATTTATACAAACAATATAGACAACACTACACAAAACACCAAAAATCAGGAATGACAATAGCGATTGTCTACAAATAAAACAGCTCAAGTTGCCGATAGGCACTTGGGCAAGCCGCTTTCAGAATATGTGGTGCAGTAAAAAAATACTCACTCAATACCGCGAAGAATTCTGCTGGGTTAGTCGCTGCATACGGGTTGATACAAGCATGTCTCCCCGATGCAAGGTCATGCTGCAATACCGAATAAGCCTCGCTCAAATCCGCTGCCCAGCGTTTACGGCTCATACCGCTACGCAGCGGTGGCAGACCATTCATCGCACCATCAAGCCCGTCAAGCTTATGTGCAAACTCATGCAGCACAACGTTATGACCCGGATGAGAATGGTAACTGTCACGTTCGACATCAGGCCAGGACAGTATTACCGGACCGCGCAGCCATGACTCTCCACTTAACACCGAGACGTCATGGTGCACCAGTCCGATAGCATCGGTCTGGTCATGGTGAACTTTGAATGCGCCGGGGTAGAGTACGACTTCAACCCAATTATCGAAGTAATCGATATCCAGATTCAATATCAGCAAACAGGCTTGAGCAGCCACAGTTATGCGCATCGCCAAAGTCACTTCCAGACCTTGCACCCCATTGATAGCCTTATTATGCAGGAACCACGTCGTCAGCTCACGCAGATGTGCCATTTGCACCGCATCAAGGCTATGCAGCACAACTATTTTACGGGTCACGCTGTGCCAGATGTGCTGAGGTAAAGGATTACGTCGCAACAGCCGGCGCATACGCCAGCGTCGTAACGTATTACTAAGTGAACCCAATGTTTATCCAATTCAGTATTGCGTTGCTGTATGCCAGTATCAGATAAGCTCTCATAACATCACCCGTCATCGCGTTTATGCCAAAACACATAAACCAGTGTGATGACCATTGCAGACACGCCGATCACCAGCACGTATGGCTCATACAGCTTTACCAGCTGTAACGGTTGGGCGATACGTTTTCCTAGGTAATACGCTCCCATCCCCCAGGCGCCAACCCACAATGCTGCACCCAGCGCATTAAAGGCCAGAAATCGCCACCACGGCATGGTGGCGATGCCGGCTACGATGCCATTTAACTGACGAAAAACGGCAACAAAACGTGCAAAAGTGACCACCCAGCCGCCATAGCGGACGAAGAAATGCTCAACACGCGCCAGATGAGCTGCATTCAGACCGAGATAGCTGCCGACACGCAGCACAACAACCCGACCGCCAAAACGGCCTATCATATAGCCGATATTGTCACCTAGCACCGCACCCAGCCAGGCCAGCAGCAAAAGTGGCACGATATGTAGCTTCCCATGTGAAGCCAGAAAAGCAGCCGTAATCAGCAATGACTCCCCCGGTGCTGGCAGTGCAAAGTCTTCAACCAGTATTCCCAGGAACACAGCGGCATAGCCGTAATGTTCAAGATAGGGTTGCGCTGCAGCCAGATATTGTTGCAGCAAATCGGTATGCAGCATCTGCCAACCTAATCAGTTTCGGCATCCGATTTCGGGGCTGGTGCGCTGGAACGTTTCTCCAGCAGCTTTCTGATTTCCTGCAGTTCTGCAGTACGTTTCGCATCCAGTTTCGGAAAGTCCTGTTTGAGCGCTCTGAACGTATCCAGAATAATCTCGGAGATAATCAGGCGGGCGTTCGCCTTGTCGTCAGCGGGCACCACATACCACGGCGCATCTTTGCTGCTGGTGGCACTCAGACACGCTTCATACGCCTTCATGTACTCTTTCCAGTACTTGCGCTCTTCAATATCGGCCAGACTGAATTTCCAGTTCTTTTCCGGCGAATCAATGCGGGCGAGGAAACGTTTACGCTGCTCTTCTTCGGACAAATGCAGGAAAAACTTGACTACCCGGGTGCCGTTGCGGTGCAGGTGTTTTTCCAGCTCATTCATGGAATGATAACGCTCCTTCCAGATGGATTTTTCATCGAGCAGCGCCTCAGGCAAACCCTGATTGCGCAATATCTCGGGATGCACGCGTACGATCAGCACATCTTCATAATAGGAACGGTTAAAGATGCCGATGCGGCCACGTTCCGGCAGACACTGCACTGTACGCCACAGAAAATCATGATCCAGTTCAGTTACGCTGGGATGTTTGAAACTGTAAACCTGACAACCTTGCGGATTCACCCCCGACATTACATGGCGAATCGCACCATCTTTACCCGCAGCATCCATCGCCTGGAAAATCAGCAATACCGAGTAATTATCAGCCGCATAATGCCGCTGCTGCATTGCACTCAGCTCAGCCACCTGCGCCGCCAGTATTTCCTGATACTCCGCCTTGGATTTGTATATCGGTTTTATCAGCGTAGGCCATTGTTTCAGATTAACCTTTTTGGCGACTGGCACACGGAAATCTGCAACATTAATTTTTATTTTCATCTTCATCCTTTCTATCATGCGGGTTGTACATCAGGCTATGCCTGTTTGTGCTTATCATTGGTCAAAGCTTCAAAACCGGAAATAACGTCAAACAGCTCAGCATCTATCCCGCTCTGGCGCAAACGGTGATAGGTCAAATTCAGATCAAGCAGCATCTCGTCGATGTTTTTCTCAGCTCGCTGCATCGCGGCCAGCCGGCTGGCATTCTCACTCGCCAATGATTCCACGCAGGCGCGAAACAAGGACACAAACAGGTATTCACGAATCAGCGCCGATAAAGTAAGGTTACTTTCTCCGATAATTTCGGGCAGATTTTGTGTCGGCCATTGCTGTGCAAGCAAGTCGCGCTGCCAGGTTGTGTCCAGCGGCAACAGGCGCTGACTCACTGGCTCATACAACGCACCCGATTTAGGCTGATTATGGAAAATATAGACCTGTTCCACTTGTCCCTGTTCGCTACGCATTTCAATCTCGGTCAGAATCCGCCCTATCAGCGGCGTTACTGCGTGTATCGAATTAGGCACGCTAAACAGACTGTCTGGCACCAGCCCTATCTGCTCAAGCCTTAACTGCACCCGCTCGCCCACTGCCCACACCATCTTGTTTCCAGGCAGGTCACGTAACGTATTTGCCGCAAAATCTGCCACCTCGTCATTGAATTGCCCCACCAGTCCCTGATCCGAGCCAAAGATAACTACGCCTGTCTTCACTGGCTGGTTACGACCAACACGGACATTATTCAGCACAGGTGAACCTTGCCGCAAACACGCCACCAGCCCCAGCTGCACGGTACGGTAATACTCATCCAGTGAACGCACCGCGCGCTCATACTGGCTGATGCTGGATGCCGCCAATGCCTTCATCGTGCGCACGACCGACTCCAGCTCTCCGGCGTTGCTGATTTTGCGCTGCAGCGTGGCCGTAGATTCACTCATGACTTGACCTTGGCATCTGGCTGTAGCACAAAGGCCTCCAACGCTCTGCGTGCCATCTGCAAAATGGCCGCCCTGTCCTCATCTGCCAACTGTTGCGCGGTTGCAAAGCGCTGAGAGATTGCTGACGGAATGGTCGCCGCTGCTGCGCGCAAGGCCAGCTCAGCCTCCGCCATGCGTGCCAGCGGCACATTATCAAACAGGCCATCAGCCAAAGCCAGCAACACGGCAATTTGTTCAGGTACCGACACTGGGGAGAACTCCGGCTGTTTGAGGCAGGCACGGATACGCCGTCCATGCTCGATGCTGGCACGGGTATTGTCATCCAGTCGCGCACCAAAACGGGCAAAACTTTCCAGCTCCTCAAACTGGGCATAATCCAGTTTGAGATTCGCCGCCACAGCACGATACGCCGCCAGCTGGGCTTTGCCACCGACGCGTGACACCGACTTGCCCACGTCGACCGCCGGCAGTACACCCAGCTCGAATAACGATGGCGACAGATAAAGCTGGCCATCGGTAATGGAAATCAGGTTAGTAGGAATGTAGGCGGAAATATTCTGCGATTCGGTTTCGATAATCGGCAAAGCCGTCAGCGACCCACCACCGAATTCCTTGCTCAAATGCGTCGCCCGTTCCAGCAAGCGCGAATGGATATAAAAAATATCGCCGGGAAAAGCCTCACGGCCAGGCGGGCGACGCAGCAGCAACGACAGCTCACGATAAGCGCGGGCATGATTGGTCAGATCGTCGTATACGATCAACACATCGCGGCCCTGCTGCATGAAATATTCGGCAATGCTTGTTGCCGCATAAGGCGCAATATATGCCAGCCCGGGTGGATCATTGCCCTCCGTGACCAGCACCACAGTATATGCCAGCGCCCCTTTGTCCCGCAAAGTAGCAATCACCTTGGCCACACCAGATGCGCGCTGACCGATGGCGCAATAGATACACAGTACATTCTGATTATGCTGATTAAGAATAGTATCCAGTGCAATGGTGGTCTTGCCGGTCTGCCTGTCACCGAGTATCAGTTCACGCTGACCGCGCCCGATAGGAATCAGTGCATCTATCACCTTGATCCCTGTTTGCAATGGCTGCGTGACTGGCGCTCTATCCATAATAGACGCAGCTGCTCGCTCAACAGGCATGCGTGCGCTGAAATGCACAGCCCCACCATCATCCAGCGGCGCGCCGAGAGGCGTTATGATCCGCCCCAGCAAACCATCCCCTACCCCAACATCCAGCACCCGCCCTGTGCGTTCGACTTCACCCCCAGCGTGCAAATGCGCGTACTCGCCCAGTAACACCACACCAATCTCGTCTTCATCCACGTTAAACGCGATACCAAAGATGCCGCCAGGAAATCTCAGCAACTCTTCAAAACCGACACCAGGCAAACCAGACACTTTGGCAATACCCGTAGCGACACTGGTAATCGTGCCTGTTTCCCGCGGCACCAATTGCGGCGTATGCGCCGCCCTTACCTCGCTGAATCCGGCAAAAGCCTGATCGAAAACCGCCTGCAAATTTTTAGCGCTCATTACTACTTTTCTCAGTCATAACAGGCTCGGATTTAAGTTGCTGATGCAACAACTCACCTACCCCCTTTTCCAGCGCCCCCAGATATTCAGCGATACTCCACGCCAGCTTATGGCCACTGGTCGAAAGCTCGATACCGCTGACAATATTCGGCGCCACCTCGAAATGCAGGGGCTGCGCCAGAGCAAATACCTTATCCACCGCAGCCGCTACCACCGCACGCTGTTCGGCTGTCAGAACATAACTGGTACGCACCAGCACATCACTGGACGCGGCCTGAAAAGCAGCAATCAGCTGCCTTCGTTCTGTGCCATCCAGTTGCTCCAAGCGCTGCACGAACAATTCAACCATGCGCGCTTCCAGCGTCTCCCCCGCCAGATCCTCCAGCACCTTGCGGGCAATGGCAAAAACCTCATCCTGAGTTCTGCGGGTGATTTCCGCATTCAGATTCTGATGCTCGTTAAGCAATGCCTGCTGCCACTGGCTACGCAAGTTTTCCGACTCCTGCCGTGCGGTGTCGATAAAACGCTGCCGCTCGGCCTTCGCTTCCGCCATCGCCTGATTAAGCAACTCCGCACGCGACTGATCGAAGACCGCATTTTTCTCATTAAACTCATCACGCGCCTGTTGCGCTGCGAGCTTGGTCGCATTCGCATCGGCGAGTTCGGCAGCAATCCGTTTTTCCCGTTTATCTATTGCACTCAGTACGGGCTGATAAAGAAAATGCTTTAACAACCCCACCAGAATCAGGAAATTGATGATTTGCGCAATAACGGTAAACCAGTCGATGATCATGGATTACTTTCCCGCAGCTTGTGCAATGGCGTGACTCCAGAACGGATTAGCAAACAGCAGTATCATCGACACTACGAAACAGTAAATCGCAATGGACTCTATCATCGCCAGCCCGACAAACAGGGTACGGGTAATCGTACCTGCGGCGTCAGGCTGCTGCGCCAGCGAAGTCAATGCTGTTGATACTGCCCGCCCCTCACCCAATGCCGGCCCGATACTGCCCAGACCGATGGTTAATCCAGCGGTGATGATTGAGGCTACCGCAATAATTGTCATGCTATCCATTTCTACTCCTCTTGATTTATGTTTCTGATGATGGGGTAACAGCTTTAATTCGAGGTCTATGCTGCGTGCCAGTTGCCGCCGCGATATACACCGTAGCCAGAATGCTGAAAATATAGGCCTGCACCATGCCGGTCAGCAGACCCAGCACACTCATGGCAATGGGAAACAGAAACGGCGTGATAGTGAGCAATATACCGATGATCATCGCACCGCTCATCATGTTACCAAACAGACGCACTGCCAGCGCCAGCGTGCGCGACAGTTCGCTAATAATATTGAATGGCAGCATGATAAAGGTCGGCTGCAGATAATCTTTCAGATACCGGCCCAGACCCAGCTGCTGAATACCAAACAGCGGCACCGCCACCAGCACGCAAATCGCCAGTGCAGCGGTGGTCGACAGCGAACCCGTAGGTGGCTCGTAACCTGGAATAATGGTAAATATACTGGCAGCAGCAACAAACAGAAACAGCGTACCAATGAAGCCCATATATTTTTCTGGCTGATGCAAACCGACTTCGCTGATTTGCTGTTTGATGGCGCTGACCACGATTTCCAGCAGACTCTGCCAGCGCGTGACCTTCACTCCGTGCTTGCCAACCGTGCCTATCTTGCGTGTTACCAGCTTGGCACCTATGATCAGCACCGCCATCAGAAACCAGGTAGTCACGATAGTGAGGTTGAGCTTAACAAACCCGTACTGCCAGAACACCACTTCATCCGGACTAAGATGCATGACCCGCTCCTTGCGTGACTTTCACTGCATCTGATCTCGATACCCGAGTTGCAATCAGGCGAACAATAACAAACCCGACCAGACTAGCCACCAGACGCTGACTGTCGTGATCGGCAACAGCATAAAATCCAGCCAGCGTGATTCCTGTGCGCAACAGCATACTGGTCAGAAACAGCACAGCAGGATGTTTTGCAGTCAGTCCCTTTTGTACTGTCCACCACAGCCCGCCGAAAAACAGCGCCCCCAGTAGCAAGCCCACCACCAATGCCAGCATTATTCCCCAGATCTCATTCATCGTCATTTTCCAGCTCCTCTACTTCGGTGCGGTTTTCCATTCGTACCCAACGCCACGCGTTCCAGCAACCCAGGCTCAGCCCCATCATGATCAGCGTCAGTGTCCATGAGTGTGATATAGGATAATGGGCATCCAGCCAATGTCCTAGCGCCGCACCCAGCAGCGTCGGCACCACCACTGACCAACCTATCAGCCCCATCACGCTCAAACCTGACCAAACCACCTCAGGCGCATCACTTTGCGCCTTGAGCTTGCGAGCGGCCTTTGCGCCAACCTGGCGACTGAAGCCAGTTTCACTTTGCGTAGGTTTCACTTTTGGCGTTTCACTCACCACGAAACTCCTTGAAGCGATGGATGAAGCCGCTCTCCAGCTTGGCCAGTACCACCCGCGCATCCCGCTCCTGCTCATCAAGATTGAGAAATTCTTGCTCAACTGCAGCATGCAATTTACCCAGATCAGTGCCTGCAATCGCATTACGCACGGATACCAGCACATCGGCACCCGCTTTAACCAGCACTCCTTCATCGACGGCAATATAGACTACGCCATCAGCCGGGGTTTCAAACTCCAATATGCCTGGCAGCAACGCCGCTACACAATCCAGCCGATGCGGCAGAATACCGAAGGAACCCGCACTGGTTTCAGCCACAATGCGCGACACATTCGTCTTCTCAGCAAAAATTCTGAATGGCAGCAGCACCTTAAGATTCATGAACGGGTACCTCTGCTGTTGCATCAGGTGCTGTCGCAGCGGGATGCAGCTTCGCCTTGGCCTCGTCTATCGCACCTATCATGTATAGCGCGCTCTCCGGATAATCCTTGAATTCATCACGCAAGATGCGTTCGCAACCATCCAGCGCATCCTCCAGACTGACCAGCTTGCCCGTGACGCCACTAAATTGTTCAGTAGTAAAAAATGGCTGAGTAAGAAAATGTTCCAGACGCCGAGCGCGCCCGACGATATCGCGATCTTCCGGCGACAGCTGCTCCAGCCCGAGCATGGCGATGATGTCTTTGAGTTCAGCATATTGCGCCAGCGTACGACGAATTTCCTGCGCCAGCTGATAATGCCGCTCACCGATAATGCCGGGGGTCGCCATTTTTGAACTGGACAGCAATGGGTCTATCGCTGGATACAAACCCTCGCTGGCGCGTTTGCGTGACAGTACGATAGAAGCCGACAGATGGGAGAAAGTGTGGACTGCGGCGGGATCGGTAAAATCATCGGCGGGTACATAAACCGCCTGTATCGAGGTAATCGCACCGCTATCGGTATTGGCAATCCGCTCTTCCAGCCCCGCCAGCTCGGTGCTCATGGTAGGCTGGTAACCCAGCCGCGACGGCATCTGCCCCATCAGCCCAGACACTTCAGAGCCTGCCTGAATAAAACGGAAAATATTGTCTATCAGCAGCAGCACGTCGCGATGTTCATCATCACGAAAATACTCAGCCATGGTCAGTGCGGCATGACCGACACGAAAGCGGCTACCCGGCGGCTCATTCATCTGGCCAAACAGCATCACCATATTTGGCAGCACACCTGCATCTTTCATATCACGGTAGAGTTCTTCGCCTTCGCGACAACGCTCACCGATACCACAGAAAATACTGACGCCCTCGTGGTGCCCGACCATATTGTGGATCATCTCGGTAAGCAACACCGTCTTGCCCACACCGGCGCCGCCAAACAGCCCGGCCTTGCCGCCGCGCTCCAGTGGTACCAGCACGTCTATAGCCTTGATGCCTGTTTCAAAGATTTCGGATTTGGTAGAACGACGCACCAGTGCAGGCGGTGCGTTATGCACTGAACGCCACTCGACATCAAGTGGCGCAGGCTGATGATCAATGGCATTGCCAAACACATCGAACATACGGCCCACTATGTTTTTACCCACTGGCGTCAACAACGGCCCACCAGTATCAGTAACCACAGTACCTCGTGCCAGCCCTTGAGTGGGTGTCAACGCAATCCCACGCACACGATGCGCATCAAGTTGTGCCAGTACTTCTATGGAAATTTCGTCATTTACGCCACAACGCAACAACGAGTGAATAGGCGGCAAATCAATGTCAAACCGCACGTCAACAACACTGCCTCGCACCGACACCACCGTGCCCAAATTCAGCGAACCAGCTTCATTGTTCATGTACGCCTTCCATTCAGTCCGAAGATAAGCTCATCATAGAACCTTTTGACTAGCGTTACCAGCCATTTACGGGGAGTGTGATCTGGACAGGAACTCATCCAATCTGGATGGAAAGAGCACGCCCCTCCACCCAAATTCCAGTTAACGCAATTCGCGCCACTTAATTAATTGCTTAATGCTTGCTGGCGGATTCAGATTCTTCTTTCCCCGCACTGTGCGATTCAGATACATGCGTGAAATACAGCGCCACACCGATCAGTGCAATTGCACCACCCAGGTACAACAAATCCAAAGGTTCAGTCATTGGGATTTTTAACGCTTTTTCAAACAGGTTAACGATCAGTATCATCAGTACCACTTTTGCCAAGCGCTGTTTCAAATCATCCAAGCTGTTGATCACTAAAATCTTGCTGGATGAACGTTGACCATGAGCCTCGTCAATATCGCTGACAAACAACTCATACAAACCCAGTGAAAAAATCAGCATGAATGTAGACAATAAATAGCCATCAACCACTTCGACCACATGCGTAATCGTTTCGTCATGGATCGTTTTCCGTGCGTCAGCCGCAAGCCCCGTATCTGCATAATGCACAACATGTTCAACCAGATATACGACGTCTACAGTCGCCATATACATCACCATCAACGCTGAAGCCATGCTCGCAATCACAGCAAACACCACCATGTAACGGCTACGCCACAACGCACCTTCAAATATAGATTCCAGAAATTTCATCATTAACCCTCATCCATTCAAAATTTTACAAGCCGCCCGATAAGCCTTACACTCGCCTGAACAACCCTACCTAAAGTGTAGCTTTATTATGGTATTAAATTTCGCTATCCCAGCCCAAAACACGAACTTGGCGCACCTTACTGAAATGCGCCCGAAACAACTACAAACCTGGCTAGGTAACTTACAACATGACAACCCACAAGTTGCCACCCAATCAATTTTAGCATCATTAGCAGCTCTCAATCGCCAACCTCTTGCGAGCGATCTGCGATTAAATTTATTAAACCTGCACTGGCTGGCGGCGCAAGGTCAAATTGACATGCTGCAACTGCAATTATCTGGCAGCATGCTACCACTCTCTGAAAAAGCCGACACGCAGGCACAGCTTGCACGGGATTTTTTAATAGAACTAAGCTATGGCTACAAACTGGTGTTAATGGACGACGCCTCCACCACCATTCCAAAAAAACCGAAGCTGGATATCACTTCAGTGATTTATCAGCTATTAACGATACAGCAACGCATATTTGGTTTATGTTATGAAATGTATGCGCTTATTCCTGAAACACTATGGCGTGAAACCCATCAGGCATTTGAATATGCTGAAGTATTAGGCATATCAGAAAAAGGGATCGCGGCTGCAACAGGCAACATTCTGAATTTATATCAACAGATCCTGCTAATTTCATTAGCTGATCCATATCATCTGATGCAGGGTGAAATTACACTGGTACTGGAATTGAGTCGTGAGTTAGCACCTTTGACGCACATCACTGGCAATATAAGCAATACCGAAGACTACCCGCTTTTTGTCCTGGACTTAACCACAGACGACCCGGCCACTACCAACAAACGCATACTCACGAATGCAGAACACAAGCCCTCAATACGCTGTTTTGATACACGTCCGGCTACGCAACAATTACAGGCTATGCTCTCGCATGTAGAAAATGGGGGTGCGCCACTGGAAGTCGGTCTGCCTGTTTATGCGACTAAAACGAGTTACCGCACTTTGTTGCATCAATTAATTCGGTGCTGGGGAAACCCGGTTACCCGACGTTTTAATCGTTATATACCTAAATACAATGAAGTTGACTTAGGGCTGGGCGTTCGCACCATACATGCGCTGTTGGAAACCCATTCTGTTGAGCCGGTAAAGGTCACACCCAACCCAGCATTTTTCACACCCGCTCCCACGCTGCGCAACCACTATCTTGCAAAATGGCAAGTACTAAACGTCGGCGCGCAAGGACAGGCACTACGCAGCAAAATCAATACCCCCAGTCATATAAAAGTAGGGGAATTAATTAGCATGCGCGAACACAATGATGGGGGTTGGCAGCTTAGTATTATCAAATGGGTTAAAAGCATAGACGCACAAACCCTGGAAATCGGTGTGCAATTTTTACCCCCGAATGGGAGTGCTGTAGAGGTTTTTAATCCATTATCTGCAATTAAAACCATGCAACCGGGTATCCTGTTCCCCGCCAATAGCGCACTCAATCAACCCAATTTATTACTCACGCCGCATGGCATGTATATGAATAACGTGCACATAGAACTCATTACCACGACCTCACACACGATCAAACCCCAGGCCCTTATCATGCAAACACAATCATTCGACCTGTTTGAGATCCCCTGATAACGCTTGCCACTCACTTAGCGTGGTAAGCGGATAATTGACCAACCTGGCCAAATCCGGCTGATGATGCTCATCATCAAACACCAGATACTCAAAAACCGCTCTCAACAAAATGTGATCTGGATGCATCGCCAACGCCCATCCTTTACCTGATTTCAGTACCCAATTCGCATCGACTAACTGAGATAACACATCTTCCAGCTGCTCCCAATTAGCCTGAGTAGTTAAGGCGAGCTGCTGTAAACTCAGCACTTCACCACGTAGCTGCGCACTGGATAAAGCTGTCAGCACACGTATAGCCAGATTAAATACATGCCCGTTCCGTTTATGATCTTCCCAACCATCTAAGATCAGGTTTGGTAGTTCTGCGGTGATAACGGCACCTAGCAATACCGTCATCCATGATAGATATATCCATAATAGAAACAGCGGCAATATGGCAAACGCACCATACACCATAGTATAAGAAGGCATATGGCTGACATAGCTGGAAAACAGCAGTTTCATCGTTTCAAAGCACAGCCCTGCAACCAAGCCTCCCAACCAAGCATGACGCGTCGGTACATAACGGTTAGGCACCATTAAATACAACAAAGACATCGCCGTGACGGTCAGCGCGATAGGCGCAAACCTCAGCAAATAGAGAGTAGCGCCATGCACTTCATGCCCTAACCCCAAAGTCAAACTGGCGAAATACGACGTTACATACAAACTACCACCGATCAGCACCGGCCCCAGCGACAACACAGCCCAGAAAATCAGCAGGCGCTGAGCCCATGGACGAGTACGGCGTACATGCCAGATAGCATTTAAAGCGCCCTCTATAGTATGCATCAACATGAAAGCGGTAATTGCCAACACCACTGTGCCTATGGCGGTCAACTTTCCTGCATTTTCGGAGAACTGAAACATATACACGCTGATCACTTTACCCGCAGCCTCAGGCAACATATTTTCCAATATGAAAATTTTCAGATTCGTCGAGATGGTTTCAAAAGCGGGAAAAGCCGAAAAGATGGTCAAGCCGATAGTAACCAACGGCACTATCGCCAACAAAGTCGTATAGGTTAAGCTGGCTGCGGTCTGCGGCACATCATCGTCCATAAATCGCCGGGCCACTAACTGTATAAAATTCAGGGTTTGCTGTATCTTTTTTTGCATGTGCTTAGTTTACAGCACTCAGCCGATTCTGGTTATATCGCGGTATAATTGCCGCCTACACTACATTACGAGCTTATTATGCCCGACATCCTCGTTCTCTATTACAGTCAACACGGCTCAACTGCCGCTGTCGCGCAAGCTATCGCACGGGGAATAGAATCCGTCCCCAATGCACAAGCACGTATCCGCACCGTACCCAAAGTCGCGCCGACCACTCAGGTTGCCACGCCCGCTGTTCCTGATGCGGGCGCACCCTATGTGGAAGCGCAAGATTTAACCGAGTGCATAGGTTTGGCACTGGGCAGTCCGACACGCTTTGGCAACATGGCATCGGCAATGAAACATTTCCTCGACGGCACAGCGGGGGTGTGGATGCAAGGTGGCCTGGCGGGCAAACCTGCCGCCGTATTCACCTCCACCACCTCCATGCACGGCGGACAGGAAAGCACCCTGCTGTCTATGATGTTGCCATTGCTGCATCACGGCATGGTCATTGTCGGCATTCCTTACACTGAGGCAGCCTTAACCAGCACTACCGGCGGCGGTACACCTTACGGTGCCAGTCATGTAAGTGGCATTAACAATGCGACTCAACTCACTGAAGATGAACGCAAATTAGCCTTTGCATTGGGTCAACGCCTCGCCACTACCGCACTGAAACTTGCCACTGAAAGTCGCCCATGAATAACACTAAATTATTACAAAATATCAGCATCGTCAGCCTTATCGCCCTGATATTCCTGTCCGTCGCCTGGGAAGGCTGGCTCGCACCACTGAAACCAGGTGGCTCCATGTTGATATTCAAAGTCATCCCGCTACTTGTTCCATTGTTCGGTATTCTGCATGGCAGACGTTATACCTACCAATGGTCATCGCTGATGATATTAGTATATTTCACCGAAGGTGCAGTCCGCGCCTGGTCGGATCATGGCATATCACAGATCCTGGCCATGATAGAAGTCGCGCTCACCGTTGCTTTCTTTTTTGCCACTATTTATTACGCTCGCGCCACTGGCCGCGCACATTGATACGGGAATGCCATGTTAGACATACAATTATTACGCAATGATTTAGACAACGTCGCAGCTCGCCTCGCCAGTCGCGGCTTTACGCTGGACACCACCGAATTAGCACGCCTGGAAGCCGAGCGCAAAAAGATCCAGACCCTCACCCAGGAGTTACAAGCCAAGCGTAATGCCAGCTCCAAGCAAATCGGCATTGCCAAATCCAAAGGTGAAGACAGCAGCGCCATCATGGCAGAAATCGCCAATCTGGGTGACGAACTTAAAGCAGCTGAAGATGCGTTAACCGAACTACAAGCACCGTTAAACGCACTGTTAATGAGCATCCCTAACCTGCCACATGAGTCTGTTCCTGTTGGCAAGTCCGAAGAAGATAACGTCGAAGTTTGCCGTGTCGGCACGCCGCGCAGCTTTGATTTCCCTATCAAGGATCATGTCGAACTGGGTGAAAAACTCGGTCTGGATTTTGAGACCGCGACCAAAATCGCAGGCGCACGCTTCTCGTTGTTACGCGGCAATTTAGCCCGCTTGCACCGCGCATTAGCGCAATATATGCTTGATACGCATACGCTGGACCACGGCTATACCGAAGTTTATGTACCTTACCTCGTCAACGCTGAATCCATGCGCGGCACAGGACAATTACCCAAGTTTGAGGAGGACCTGTTCCACGTTCCCCGTACCGACGCAGAAAAACTCTACCTCATCCCCACCGCAGAAGTGCCAGTAACCAACATGGTGCGGGGCGAAATTGTTGATAGCGCAACCTTGCCACTTAAATTCGTCGCACATACACCGTGCTTCCGTTCCGAAGCGGGCGCATACGGCCGCGACACGCGCGGGATGATACGCCAACACCAATTTGATAAGGTTGAGTTAGTGCAACTGGCAAAACCCGAACATAGCTACGAAGTGCTGGAAGCCCTCACCAGCCACGCCGAAGCTATTCTGCAGGCACTGGAATTACCCTATCGTAAAATGGCACTGTGCACCAAAGACATGGGCTTCTCCGCTGCCAAAACCTACGATCTGGAAGTCTGGCTGCCGGCGCAGAATACTTATCGCGAAATATCTTCGTGCAGCAACTTTGAAGCTTTCCAGACCCGCCGCATGCAAGCCCGTTTCCGCAATGATAGCGGCAAACCTGAACTGCTGCACAGCATCAATGGCTCAGGGCTAGCCGTCGGACGCACTCTGGTCGCCATATTGGAAAACCATCAGCAGGCCGATGGTTCCATCAGCATACCAGCGGCATTACAGCCATATATGCGCGGAATGACCAGCCTGAGTCTCAGTGCGTAATTTAAGTGATTTTCAACGTTTAACTATTGCGATAGTCGCAGGGCTGCTCATATTCTTTGCCCTGCCCGACCGCATCCTGCTGGACACCCGCATCATCGCCAGCTGGGATGCGGCAGCAAGCACAAGCCTGCTGCTCGCCTGGGTCACCATGGCAGGTGCTGACGCAGTCGCTACCCAAAACAGCACTCTGAATAAACGCCAAAGCAGCTCGGGCATATTGGCGTTGGTAACCCTGACGGCACTGGCCAGCCTGATGGCGCTGACTTTTTTGTTCAAAGCCAATGACAACGTAAGCGGTCTGGCCAAAATTACGCACGTGGGATTGTCAGTTATCGCCCTGGCTACATCATGGTTACTGATCCACACCCGCTACGCTTTCCACTATGCTCACCGCTATTATGTTAGCGGCGGCAGACACAGCAAAGCCTTGGGCGGACTCACATTCCCCGGCGGCAACCCACCAGATTACTTCGATTTCGCCTACTTCTCATTCGTCATCGGCATGACCTCACAAGTCTCCGACGTCGCCATCACCTCCCGCGTCATGCGCCGCATTACCCTAATTCACGGCCTGTTATCGTTTGCATTTAACATGGGTGTGTTAGCGCTGAGCATTAATATCGTTGCTAGCATGATTTGATTGTCAGTGCCCCCTGAGTCATTCAAAGTCAGTCCGCGACATACTTTAAAACCACCACTGGCAACATCGTGCTTCTGAAGGCGCTTCTAAAAGTCGTAGTAGCGCCAATAGTCATTCTTGCAAAAATCAATCGACCCCATTTAATCGCCCCGAACCCCATTGATCAAATTGGCGTTTCATATCTTTCTCTTCTGCATCGATGGAGTCCGATGAGGAGTCAGGGGGACAATCGGTCTGCGGGGGTGCGCTGGGCAATGGCGAACCAGTTTCCGGATGCTCTTGCGCAGTGTGCTGGGTTGAGGAACCGTCCCACGCGAACGGGTTATGGAAAGACGGAGGATCTGGTAGACAGTCATATTTGTAGATAGGTGGCCACTCCCTCTCGTTCGGCTCAAATGAGATTGTCTTTTCGAAGACGAGAGGCTTTCCTGTTGGCGTGGGGGGCAGTGGCGGCAAGGATCGTATGGCTTGCAAAGCCAATTTTTCGGCTGTTTCCGAAGTCGTCCAAAGCACTTCGACCTTGGCAATTTTGCCGTTGGGTGCAATCTCTATATGTAATCGAACCTGACCCTGCTGAGGGCCTTCCACCGCCGTTCCCATCATGCTTCTAACCAATTGCCCCCAGTTGTAACGGTAACGCTTGCTGTTCTTGAGCGTGTAGGTAGAGGCTAATTTCCATTCCTCTGAGGTTGGAGCGGGCGGCGCTGGCATGGAAGCCAGCTTTTTCTCAGGCACGGGAGGAAGCGGGATGGAATCCGCGATACGAACACGTTCCTTTTCCTCCACATTTGGCGGCGTTGGAATGGAGGGTTTGGAGCGTGATTTGGTGGAATGCGCCAAAGACCCTGTGGTCAGTTGCGCGAGGCTGGCACGTTTCGCCTGGCCTGCATTGGAGGCGTGTCTAATCTCCTCGATAGGCGCGATCACGAGGCGTACATGCAAGGACTCTGAAACTGTCGATGAACGATGGGGTTGCGCCTTAACCATCGACAGTGCCAACAGTCCTGCGTGAAACCCTAGCGACAACGCAAGAGCCACGAGAATAATTATCCGGACTTTAGGCATGTAAAAGTGAGGTGTGGAGTTGAAGTGTTGATCTGGCTTGATTTTGGCATGCCATGGATGCAGTGGTCAAGTAATTGTCATCCAGGAATCGGGCAGCGCCACCACTACGTGCACCGCATATTTGCGGGGGTGGATGTGAGTATATATTGTAAATTCATTTACAGATTGAACCTTAAAACGGCTCGTAATGAAAACCAATTTTCAGCATAGTAACCGATTTTGAAAATGACGGTAATTAGTACTAAGGCGTAATGGAGTGGACTGTGTGCCAGCAACAGACAGTTAGAGTAATCGGCACGAGAGTCTGATATTCGGCCACAGCGGGCCGTGGAGCTTCGCCGAAAAAGTGCACGGATCAACTTTCTGGAACGTCCGCTTCTTGGAATTTCGAATGTGTGCTGTCGAGACTAAGCAGTCAACAATCTGAATGAAATTAAGGCTGCGAGCGTTGCCAACTCTTATAGACAGCCTCAATGCTGTATCCATCAGGGTCAAAAACATTTGCGGCGTAATACCGTGGGTCATAGTAGAGACGCGCCGATGGCTTGCCGTTGTCTATTGCTCCAGCTTCCATTGCAGCTTCGTAAAAGGCATCAACCTCTTCAGTGCTATTTGCAACAAAGCCAATATGTGCTGCACTAGCATCTGCTTTTCCCCCTCGTAGCCAAAAAAATACACGTCCGTTGCAGCCAAAACCTTTTAAGTCAGGATGTCCCTTTGGACCGTCAGCTCCGTCGTAATCAATCACATGGTGGATTTTAAGTGGCGCTAAAGCCGTTTCGTAAAACTTAATCGAACGATTGATGTCAACTACAGAAATAAAAACGTGGTCTAACACTAGTGAATGTCCTTTATGTTGAGTAAGTAACGCAAGTTAAGGACTCTGAATCCTAGATGCCATAAATTAGGTACGCTGGTTTCTTCCTCGATAACATGCCTGCATCACCCCCAACTAGACTTTCTATCTTAATATTAGTCGCCACAAAGCGATCATTGGTGAGTGGCTCAAATTAACCGACAGGACTCATTCAGCATTCTACACATCGAGCGACAGTTCCACTACCGGAACCAGCCGTTCAATGGCTGGCCTGCGACGGACTGGTAAAAACCATAAAGCGGGCATACATGGTATATTTAACCGGTATTTTGATGTCCGCTATGTAGTGCTATGGGCTAGCGTTCACAGTGTCTCGATAGTACACATTCGAAATTTCAAGAAGCGGACGTTCCAGAAAGCTGATCAGTGCACTTTTTCGGCGAAGCTCCACGGTCCGCTGTGTCCGAAAAGGAGATGATCAAGTTGCCCAGCCTGAACTTCCGTTCAGTGTCGATTTTGGTCATTTATAACAAGCAGAATGGTGCTTAAAAGCAGACCTGAGTTAAGTTAAGTTCAGGCCAAACCTAAATTACTTCATGTAATACATAAAATTCTCATAGGGCGCTTCGCCGACTTTGAACCACTGGATTTCGCTGTCGCGGAATTTTTTCCATTCGATATAAATCTTCTTAAAGGCAGGGTTCTTGGCGGCTTCTTCGTCATAAATCGCAAAAGCATGTTCCCGTGCGGCTAACATCACATCTTTAGGGAAAGGATGGATTTTCACGCCCTGCTGGATTAAGCGCATCAAAGCAGGTGGGTTTTTGCTATCGTATTGCGCCAGCATCATGGCATTGGCTTCCATTGTTGCGACTTCGAAGGCTTGTCTGTAGGTTTCAGGTAACGCGTTCCATTTGTCGATATTGACCATAAAACTCAGTTGCGGGCCGCCTTCCCACCAGCCTGGATAGTAATAATGCTTGGCGATTTTATAAAAGCCGAGCTTTTCATCGTCATACGGCCCTACCCACTCCGCCGCATCCAGTGCGCCACGCTCTAAGGCTGGATATATATCACCGCCCGGCAGAGTTTGCGGTACTGCGCCGAGCTTGGCCATGATTTTTCCACCCAGGCCTGGGATGCGCATTTTCAGGCCTTTTAAATCAGCCAGCGACTTGATTTCATGACGAAACCAGCCACCCATTTGGGTACCTGTATTGCCACCGGGGAATTGCACAATATTATAGTTCTTGAAAAACTCGCGCATCAGTTGCAAGCCACCACCTGCATACATCCAGGCATTTTGTTGGCGCGCGGTCAACCCAAACGGCACAGCGCAATCAAATGCGAATGCCATGTTTTTACCAACATAATAATAACTTCCCGTATGACCACACTCGACGGTGCCGTTTTGTACCGCATCTAACACTTGCAAGCCAGGCACTAACTCGCCACCTGCAAACACGCGTATCTGGAACTTGCCATTGGTTAATGCTGCAACGCGCTTGGATAACACCTCGCTGGCACCGTATATCGTGTCCAGACTTTTGGGGAAGCTCGACGCTAATCGCCAATTAATCACTGGTGCATCTGCCGCCTGTACCAGTGACGGTGCTGCTGCTAACCCTGCCAAACCCGCACCGGCAGCCCCCTTAATGAAATCACGACGTTGCATTTATATCCCCAGCTTCTAATAAAGATGTAAAATTATACGGCTAACCGATTATTCACACACACTTAACTATGTCTGCACCTACTGAAAAACCTGTTATTTCCAACTTCATCCGCAACATCATTGATGACGACATCGCCAGCAACAAGTGGAACCACCCTGTTACCACGCGTTTCCCGCCTGAGCCTAATGGCTATTTACATTACGGTCATGCGAAATCCATCTGCTTGAATTTTGGTCTGGCGCGTGATTATGGCGGTGCGTGTCATTTGCGTTTTGACGATACCAATCCCGAAAAAGAAGAACAGGAATACGTCGACTCGATTATCGACGCGGTACGCTGGTTAGGATTTGACTGGGGTGACAACCAGTTTTTTGCATCGGATTACTTCGACAAGCTCTACGCCTATGCTGAGTTCCTGATTGAACATGGCCTGGCTTATGTTGATAGCCAGGATGCAGCAGCCATGCGCGAAAACCGTGGCACGCATCTTGTACCAGGAACTAACAGCCCTTATCGCGAACGCACGCCAGCAGAAAATCTGGACTTATTCCGCCGCATGAAAGCAGGCGAATTTGCTGATGGTGCACACGTATTGCGCGCTAAAATCGATATGGCTTCACCTAATTTCAACTTGCGTGATCCAGTCATTTATCGCATCCGTCACGCCGAGCATCATCGTACCGGCAACACATGGTGCATCTACCCACTATATGACTACACCCACTGCATTTCTGACGCGCTGGAGCACATTACTCACTCAGTTTGTACGCTGGAATTTGAAGACCACCGCCCGCTCTACGACTGGGTGCTGGATAAACTCCAACCCGTCATCGGCTGGCATCCGCAACAAATCGAGTTTGCCCGCCTCAATCTCACTTACGTTGTGCTCTCCAAACGTAAGCTCATCAGTCTGGTCGAGGACGGCCACGTGGATGGCTGGGACGACCCACGCTTGCCTACGTTAGTCGGTGCACGCAGACGTGGCTTTACCGCTGCGGGATTCCGCCTGTTTACCGACCGTATTGGTGTGTCCAAAGGTGACTCGTGGATAGACATGAGTGTACTCGAGGATTGCATGCGTGAAGACCTGAATCAGGCCGCAGAGCGCCGTGTCGCCGTGCTTGACCCGATCAAACTCATCATCGACAACTATGCTGAAAATCAGTCGGAAGCCTGCTACGCACCTAATCATCCATTAAAACCGGAACTCGGTAAGCGCGAAGTGCCACTATCACGCGAGCTGTGGATAGAGCGTGATGACTACATGGAAACACCGACCAAGGGCTATTTCCGTTTATTCCCAGGCAACAAAGTCCGTTTGCGCTACGGCTATGTGGTTGAGTGCACCGGTGCTGATTACAATACAGACGGCGAAATTATTGCAGTGCATTGCCAATATTTACCAGAAACCAAATCGGGCACTGCTGGCGCTGACAGTGTCAAGGTCAAAGGCAATATCCACTGGCTTTCAGCTGCACATGCCAGTGCAGTCGAAGTACGACTCTACGACAGACTATTTGCTGTGCCTCATCCAGGCGCGGACGACAGGGACTATTTGCTGGATATAAATCCATTGTCGAAACAGACCATTAGCGCTTATGTTGAATCCAGCTTGTTAGACATTCCAGCTGAGCAGCATTTTCAATTTGAACGTAATGGCTACTTTGTCAGCGACCGTATCGACAGCATTGCAGGTAAGCCCGTATTTAACCGCACCGTCACCCTCAAGGACACATGGGCGGCTAAATAGATTCAATTGCGCGGTGTCGATATACCGCGCATCACAAAATAATAAAAATCACGCTTGAAATACCCACACTCATCCCCATATCTTGCCTATCTAAAATCTAGGAGCCACTATGCAGTCCGAAAATAACCAGAACGAACAAGTCGAAGAAGTTGCAGTAGAAACCATGCCTAGTCTGGAAGAATCACTTAAACAAGCCGAACTGCTCGCACAAGAGCACCACGATGCTTGGCTACGTGCAAAAGCTGAAGGTGACAATATTCGTAAGCGCGCACAAGAAGACGTGGCAAAAGCACATAAATTCGCAGTAGAGAATTTTGCTAATGAGTTACTCGCGGTCAAAGACAGTTTAGAAGCGGCTCTGAGCACAGATGCGCCAAGCATAGAAAATCTGAAAAGCGGCGTTGAACTGACCCTGAAACAATTAAATAGCGCTTTTAGCAAATCAAACTTGCAGGAAATCAATCCAGTTGGCGAAAAATTCGATGCGCACAAACATCAAGCCATCAGCATGATAGAAAGCGAAGCCGAAGCTAATACGGTTGTTGCTGTATTGCAAAAGGGTTATCAGTTGCATGACCGTGTTGTTCGCCCTGCATTAGTAACAGTCGCGAAAGCCAAGTCTTAAAAATATAGTCTTGAAAATAACATCATTAACCACATATTAGACACATCTAATTAACTTAAAACATAGGAAAAAATCATGGGTAAAATTATCGGTATTGACTTAGGCACAACCAACTCTTGCGTTTCTGTAATGGAAAATGGCGCAACTAAAGTTATTGAAAACGCTGAAGGCGCACGCACCACCCCTTCCATTGTTGCTTATGCAGAAGATGGCGAAATCCTGGTTGGCGCGGCAGCAAAACGCCAGGCTGTTACCAATCCTAAAAACACGATTTTCGCGGTAAAGCGTTTGATCGGTCGTCGTTTTGAAGAAAAAGAAGTACAAAAAGATATCGGCCTTATGCCTTACAGCATTGTCAAAGCTGACAATGGCGACGCATGGGTTGAAGTGCGCGGCAAAAAAATGTCCGCACCAGAAGTATCTGCACAGATTTTGATGAAGATGAAAAAGACTGCGGAAGACTACTTGGGCGAACCAGTGACTGAAGCGGTTATTACCGTGCCAGCCTACTTTAACGACAGTCAGCGCCAGGCAACTAAAGACGCAGGTCGTATCGCAGGTCTGGAAGTTAAACGTATCATCAACGAACCTACTGCTGCTGCATTAGCGTTCGGTATGGACAAAAAAGAAGGTGATCGCAAGATTGCTGTGTATGACTTGGGTGGTGGTACATTCGATATCTCTATTATCGACATTGCTGAAATCGAAGGTGAGCATCAGTTTGAAGTACTTTCTACCAACGGTGATACTTTCCTTGGTGGTGAAGATTTCGACCAACGCGTAATTGACTATCTTGCTGATGAGTTCAAAAAAGAACAAGGCATAGACTTGCGTAGCGACATGCTTGCGTTGCAGCGCTTAAAAGAAGCCGCTGAGAAGGCAAAAATCGAGTTGTCATCCGCACAACAAACTGAAGTCAACCTGCCTTACATCACTGCAGATGCAAGTGGTCCTAAGCACTTGGCTGTTAAAATCACCCGCGCTAAATTCGAAAGCCTGGTTGAAGAATTGATCGAACGCACTATCGCTCCTTGCAAACAAGCAATTAAAGATTCAGGCGTAAACGTAGCTGACATCGGCGACGTTATTTTAGTCGGCGGTATGACACGCATGCCTAAAGTGCAAGAAAAGGTAAAAGAGTTCTTCGGTAAAGAGCCACGTCGCGACGTTAACCCTGATGAAGCCGTTGCTGTTGGCGCGTCTATCCAAGGTGGTGTGTTGCAAGGTGAAGTAAAAGACGTGTTATTGCTGGACGTAACACCTTTGTCTTTGGGTATTGAAACCATGGGTGGCGTGATGACTAAACTCATCCAGAAAAACACCACCATCCCAACCAAAGCCAGCCAGGTGTTCTCTACGGCTGAAGACAACCAGAACGCGGTAACCATCCACGTATTGCAAGGTGAACGTGAGATTGCTGCCGGCAATAAGAGCTTGGGTCAATTCAACTTGTCCGACATTCCACCAGCGTCACGCGGCATGCCGCAGATTGAAGTGACCTTTGACATTGATGCCAACGGTATTTTGCATGTTTCTGCAAAAGACAAGGCAACTGGCAAAGAGAACAAGATCAAGATTCAGGCTAGCTCTGGTTTGTCAGATGCTGAAATCCAGCAAATGGTGCAAGATGCTGAAGCCCATGCAGAAGATGACCGTATCATGCGCGAATTGGTTGACGCACGTAACCAGTGCGACAATTTGATCCACTCAACCAAGAAATCGTTGACCGAATATGGTGACAAAGTGAGTGCCGATGAGAAATCCGCGATCGAGGCTGCGATTGGCGCTGCTGAAGAAGCATTGAAAGGTAGTGACAAAGCTGCTATCGAGGCGAAAGCAACTGCATTGGGCGAGTTGGCACACAAACTGTCTGAGAAAATGTCCGCGGCTGGATCTCCACAAGCCGGCGATGCTGGTCAAACAGGTGGCAACGCTCATGCCCATGATGACAATGTCGTTGATGCTGAATTTGAAGAAGTTAAAGACAAGCCTTAAGTCTTCTGCGCGTTAAAAAGGATGCGCGAGTTTGCGCATCCTTTTTTTCGTTATCTACAACTGCAAGCTTTGCAAAGCTATATTTTCAATTCAAAACATGTCTAAACGCGATTATTATGAAGTGCTCGGCGTCAATCGTGATGCCAGTGAAGAAGAAATCAAGAAGGCCTATCGTCGCCTGGCGATGAAGTACCATCCTGACCGCAATCCAGACAATCCCAAAGCTGAAGAACAGTTCAAGGAGGCAAAAACCGCCTACGAAACACTGACTGACGCCCAAAAACGCGCGGCATATGATCAATATGGTCACGCAGGTCTGGATCAAGGTGCCGGCATGGGTGGCGGCGCAGGTGGTTTCTCTGATGCCTTCGGTGATATTTTTGGCGACATCTTCGGTGGTGGTGGTCGTGGTCGTTCCAATGTCTATCGTGGTGCCGATTTGCAATACAATCTGGAAATCACGCTGGAAGAGGCTGCTCGCGGCACTGAAACTAAGATACGCATCCCTACCCAGGAAGAGTGTGAAACTTGTCATGGCTCAGGTGCGAAACCGGGTACTGAAGCCACAACATGCGGCACCTGTGGTGGACACGGTCAAGTGCGTATGCAACAAGGCTTTTTCTCTATCCAGCAGGCTTGTCCAAAATGCCATGGCACGGGTAAAGTTATTCCTAACCCATGTTCAACCTGCCAAGGTTCTGGACGCGTCAAAAAGCATAAAACCTTGTCTGTACGCATACCATCTGGCGTAGACAATGGCGATCGCATACGCCTATCTGGTGAAGGTGAAGCAGGTGTAAATGGTGGACCAACAGGTGATTTGTATGTTGTCGTCCACCTCAAGGCACACTCTGTTTTCCAGCGTGATCACAATGATCTGCACTGCGAAATGCCTATCAGTTTCACTACAGCAGCATTGGGTGGCGAGATCGAAATTCCGACATTGGATGGTCATGCCAAACTCAAAATCCCTGCCGAGACTCAGTCAGGCAAGATTTTCCGTTTGCGCGGCAAAGGCATACAGGGTGTACGCACCAATGCACCAGGTGATTTAATGTGTCATGTTGCGATCGAAACACCAGTCAACCTTACCGAGCGTCAGAAAGAGTTACTGCGTGAATTAGAAAGCATTAATCAGCAAGATGATGCGCGCCACAGTCCAAAAGCACGCTCATTTATGGATAAGGTCAAAGCTTTTTTTGCGGGCTAATTTAACCCTCACCTCTAAAACCCCGATGCAGTTTAAGCTGCTTCGGGGTTTTATTTTTGGATGTGCACGGTCACGCCAGCATCGGTAATTTCCAGACTTTCAGGTGCTAAACTCATCCCCAAAAATCGCGTTTCATTTGGCGTAAAATGATAAATGCTGGCTCCCTCCAGCTGATCGCTCACTAACATTGCAGCAATCTGGTTCAGACTTTCTGCCTGTCCACTGGGCATGCCCACAACCCCGATCTTTTCCAATCGTGGTTCTTTTAATACCACGCTTTGCTTGGCTACGTCATAAACCAAATTGGTAGTTATACTTATATTGCTATCAAGTGTCCTGTTATAACCCAGCATATAAACTTTAGTATCAAACTGTAATGCAAGACGTTTGGTATCTGGACGTGTTGTTATTTTTGGATTAAGTAACGTTAGATCAATTACACCCAAATATTTTTTATCAATAGGAAACCGCTTATCCAGATTCCTTTGCATTTCGGCTGTCGTAAAACTGAACTGATTCGGTTTGAATAGATTGCCGGTGCAACCAGTCAGCAGCATAAGACTGACAAACAACGTCACAACATAGCGTATCACCCCTGCACCTCGCGTAATTTTTTGAGCTTATTCAAGCCAAAATGTATATAAGCCAGACCCGTGTATATGGGTGAAAACAGATTGATGACGGGAATGAAATGCAAACAAGCCAAGATCAAACCCATGCCATAAAGACTACCACCCGATTGCTCAAGTATGACTTCAAATTCTTCACGACTTGCATGCTCCGCCAGTGCATCATAACGAAATAATCGCTGGTTTAGATAAGCCGTCAACAGCAAGGAAAACACCGCACCTAAACCTGCAGCCAGCCAGAACGGCAAAGTTAACAACCACAAGCCTACATATACGACTACGGCAATCAATGCGTTCAACAGGCTACCCAGCAATGTTCCGCCATGCTTATACTCCAACGTCGGATAATCGCGCCCCGCCACATGTTTTACCATCATGGGCATGGCAATAACAGCTGCAACCAGCAAAGCTGTAGTCAGCGCTAATGGCGTAATCAGCAACACCAGCAAAGTCACACTCAATATACTTGCCATCCAGGCAAAATCATACTGATCTAACCATAGCTCGGCGGGTTGCACCCAGCCATTAAGGGCACTCAACCAATCCGCCCAGAACAACCAGGCTAATGCACCCCATAGCAGCAAAGCGAAGACTACTGGCCACAGGACGATGGCCAGAATTTTTGGATGGAACAGGCTTTTTGCTGCCCCTAACAGGGCATCTATGATGTCACTCATGCGGGCGTGGCAGATGAAAACAACCTAAAGAAATTTTCTGTCGTCGCCTGCCCTATCGATTCAGTCGATACGCCACGCAACTGTGCTATATGCTCGGCTACATGTTTGACCCATGCAGGTTCATTGGTTTTGCCACGATATGGGATAGGAGCGAGATAAGGTGAATCCGTCTCAATTAACATGCGATCCAGCGGCACGGCTTGGGCGACGGCTTTTAATTCAATTGCTTTTTTGAAAGTAACGATGCCTGAAAACGAAATATAGAAATTCATTGCTATTGCAGCTTCAGCCACCGCCAGACTCTCAGTAAAGCAATGCATCACGCCGCCAACCTCCGCTGCGCCCTCTTCCTGCATGATACGCAAGGTATCTGCTGCAGCTGATCGGGTATGGATAATCAAGGGTTTTTTCGCCAGTTTTGCTGCGCGGATATGGGTACGAAAACGTTCGCGTTGCCATTCCAGGTCACCGGTTAAACGAAAATAGTCTAAGCCGGTTTCACCTATGGCAACAACCCGAGGATGCTCAGCCAGGGTCACCAATTGAGTTACAGTCGGTTCAGCAATATTTTCATAATCAGGATGCACTCCCACAGACGCGAAAACGTTGGAGTGACGTTCAGCCATTGCCAGCACTTCTGGATAGCGATCTAGCTCGACACTGACACATAAGGCATGAGTGACCTGATTGGCGCGCATGTTCGCCATCACCTCGGCCTCACGCGCGACCAGGTCAGGGAAATTAATATGGCAGTGAGAGTCAATAAACATGAGCTTACAACGTATGCGTGGGTCTTACTGCTTTCAATGATCCACCTAACGCACCCTCTATCTTATTACGTGCATAAATACCATTTTCGTTGCTATCAAACTGCACACCGATACCTGGCGTTTTACCACCATGACAACCAACTGGCGTCACCCACACGACTTTGCCCGCAACGGGAATTTTGTTGGCATCTTCTAGTAACGATAACAACATAAACACTTCATCGCCTAAATGATAAGGCTTGGTTGATGGCACAAACAAGCCACCACCTTTTAGAAATGGCATATAAGCCGCAAACAAAGCCGACTTTTCTTTAATTGCCAATGACAAAACGCCAGGCCGTTGTACTGGAGGAACTGCACTCATAGTGTTCTCACTCAAACAAATTAACGTAATCCAGCAAAATATCTTCTAGTACCATCTGCACATTCAATGGATGCGCAACCGCAGCACGCGCTTGCAACAATCGCTGCTGCCAAAGCTGTAACAGGTTTAACTTAACATGCAACGCCAGGCTATGCAATTGCTCAGTATAGTCCTGATGATAATAAACCCGCCCAGCCAGCTTAACCGCAAGCATATCCTGAGCCCATTGCTGCAACCACAACAGCAATTGTGAAAAATCGGCATTAACCAGTTTCGCATAACGCTCTGCTAACTGCAGTGCGTTGGTTTTTTTAGCTGCCAACAAATCTTGTAGCAATGCCCGACGCCGTGTTTGGTAATCATCATCCGCCAAGGTCACTGCCTGCAAGGGCGAACCCGCCGCCAGACCCAAACACAATGCGGCGTCCTTAACCCCTTGTGCCTGTAACCAGATTAATGTTGCCTCATTATCAGGCAAATCAAATCCCACCAAATGACATCGACTTAATATCGTAGGGATGAGTTTGGATGCCTGGTCACTGACGAGAATTAACAGGCTATTTTCAGGTGGCTCTTCCAGCGTTTTTAACAATGCATTAGCCGCACTCGCTTGCATAGCTTCAGCGGGGTAGATCAACACGATACGCAGACCATTTCGATGCGAAGTCAGCTGAACGAAGTCTATGGCATGGCGTACTTGTTCTACAGAAATCCAGGCACTTTTTTTGGCGTCACTGTCTTCCAGCTCATCCATTGCACTGGGTTGCAATACATGCACATCGGGATGAGCGCCCTGCTCAAACCAATGACAGGCTGGACAGTCACCACAAGCCGTAATCGTTTTATCTGCAGACTCGCACAACAGAAATTTCGCATAAGACTGCGCCAGAGCATGCTTCCCCAAGCCTGTTCGACCGTGTAATAACAAGGCATGAGGTAACTGCTTGCACAAGCTTAATAAACGCTGGGCCGTTTCAGTTTGCCATGGATACGCATCCAGCATCGCGCTACTCACTGATCAGTACGGACAACATACGCGTTAATTCAATACGGATATCGGCAATGGACTGATCGGTACGCACAATACGGAAACGCTCTGGATACTGAGCCGCACGATGCAAATACATAGATCGTACTCGCTCAAAAAAGCCAAGCTGCTCTTGCTCAAATCGGTCTGGGTCGGAATGCGTACGCACCCGCTCATGTGCAATCGCCACATCGACATCAAACAACACCGTCAAATCGGGTTGCAAACCTTGTTGCACCCACGACTCCAATATACTCAAGCGCTCTTCAGCAATACCCCGCCCACCACACTGATAGGCAAAACTCGCATCGGTGAAACGATCCGACAGCACCCATGCGCCTCTATCCAGCGCAGGCTGGATAACTTGGGCAATATGCTCACGCCTGGCAGCAAACATCAGCAATGCTTCGGTATCAATATGCATGGCCTGATTCAGTAACAATGCACGCAATGACTCACCCAACGGGGTTCCACCAGGCTCACGCGTCACTAACACCTCAATTCCTTGCGCCCGCAGATGCTCGGCAATCCAGTCTAAATGAGTCGTTTTGCCCGCGCCGTCTATGCCTTCTAAAGTAATAAATGCCATCAGTGCACCTTGTTATTTATGGACTATTTTTGAGCTACTTTTAAACTATTTTTGATAACGGGCAACTGCACGGTTATGCTCGTCTAAATTATTAGAAAAATAATGCGAACCATCGCCTTTGGCAACAAAATACAGCGCATCGCTCTTGGCGGGATGCAATGCAGCTAATATTGAGGCCAAACCAGGCATGGCAATCGGTGTCGGCGGCAAACCCGAGCGAGTATAGGTGTTATAAGGTGTATCGGCCATTAAATCTCGCTTACGAATATTGCCATCATATTGAGCACCCAAACCGTAAATCACGGTCGGATCGGTTTGCAAGCGCATGCCCTTGCGTAAACGATTGATAAACACTGCCGCGATAAGCGGACGCTCAGACACTGCCCCGGTTTCCTTTTCAATAATCGAGGCCATGATTAAGGCTTCTGTTGGCGTTGCATAAGGTAAGCCAGCATCTCGGCCAATCCAGGCTGTCTGTATATGTTGCTGCATGGTGTCATAAGCGCGCCGCAATATCGACACATCGCTACTACCCGCATCTATGTAATATTTCGCAGGGAAAAACCAGCCTTCAGCGTGATTGAGCGGCACACCCAATGTCTGCAAAACTTCTTGTTCGCTCATATCTTTAGTATCGTGGCGTACCAATGGATGCGTATCTAATGCGTCGCGCATTTGCGCGAAAGTCCAGCCTTCAATAAATACAATTTCCCGCAAGCTAACCTCGCCTGCAGTGAGTTTATCCAATAACTGGATTGGGGTAATGGATTGATTTAAGGTGTAATATCCCGCTTTTATTTTATTAGCCTTACCTAAAGCACGCACTAAAATACGAAAGCGCCACGCATCATGCATCACCCCTGCTTCCACCATTTGCCTGCTCAATGCAGATAAATTACTACCTGGTTTCAAATTGAATTCCATCGGCACTTGTTTTAATGTTAACGGCGTATGCGCATACCAATACATGTAAGCAAACAGCGAGAGCGCTAAAAACACACTCCAGTTTATTATTTTTTTAATCATGATCCATCTCCAGATACGCACGAATTAACGGCGTAAATTGCCCTGCATCCCAGGTTTTTTCAGCTAATGCCCGGATTTGCCATATCCCAATTACGCTATTAGTCACCATCACTTCATCTGCCGCCAGCACGTCAGCTACAGATAACGCGGTGACCTTAACCATCAATCCCAAGCTTGCAGCCCCATCCAATACTCTCGCGCGAGTCACACCAGCAATACCGCAGGCACTCAAATCCGGGGTGTATAAATACCGTCCTTTAATCACAAATATATTGCTCATAGTGCCGCAAATGACGTTACCCGCTTCATCTGACAGCAAGCCTTCCAATATATCAGCATCTTGCCATTCAGCTCGTGCCAGCACATTTTCCAAACGATTGAGGTGCTTCACCCCAGCCAATAAGGGTTGACGTCCCAAGCGTAATTGGCACCAGCGTGCACGGATTCCATCATGAATAATATCGTCTGCATGCTGCGGCATAGTTGACCACATGCTAATCCGTGTTACCGACGCTGCAGGCTGTGGCGCATAGCCGCGCTGTCCTACACCACGCGTCACCATGAGTTTAATTACCCCGCTTAGATTTGAAGAAGACAAGAAAGAAATATCACTTTCAAACAGAGACTTGTCTGGACAAGTTAAAGCCAGCCTAGCACAATCATCAGCGAGCTTGGCATAGTGTAACGACCAGTTTTGAACCTTACCTGCCTGCATTAGCATAGTACGAAACACACCATCGCCGTAACTCAAACCCCGGTCATTCGCCGCCACCTGCGCGCAGGCATCACCATTGACCAATATCATCACATCAACCCAAAAGCACGCAGCAAGCCTTTAGCTTTAGCACGCGTTTCAGCCAATTCCCGTAACGGATCGGAATCCACCACTATTCCCGCCCCCGCAGAAAAGGTTAATTGCTGTGCCGACAAGCTTAAGGTGCGTATGAGTATGTTCAAATCCAGATCACCATCCAGATTAATATAACCCATGCTTCCTGTATAAGCACCACGAGGCGTATACTCCAATTCACGAATAATTTGCATGGTGCGTACTTTGGGGCAACCCGTAATCGTGCCACCAGGAAACAAAGCTTTAATCAAGTCAACCGGCGTAATATCATCTCGTAACCGCCCGGTTACTGTCGACTCTATGTGATGCACATGCTGATAAGTAGCGACTGCCATTAATTCATCGACTATGACCGTACCAGGAACGCATACCCGTCCTAAATCATTACGTTCCAGATCAACCAGCATCACATGCTCGGCCCGCTCTTTCGGATGGGCGATTAAATTCGCTTTTAACTTTGCATCTTCCTCACTATCTGCGTGTCGAGGGTGAGTACCGGCAATAGGACGAGTTAATACACGTCCATCGTGGACCTGAACTAAACGCTCGGGGGACGAACTAATAATATATTGCTCATCACGCAAGCGCACGCTGCCAGAGAAAGGCGCCGGATTTTTTTTGCGTAACGATTGATAAATTGCGGGAGCTGGCCGCGATTGATGCACTCGACCGTACCAGCGTCTTGATAAATTAACCTGAAACACGTCACCCGCAGCAATATAGCGTTGTATCTGCTGCACGCCATCAAGAAATGTCGCATCGTCTTCCTCAACCAGCTCATCTAACACCGGCACATCGAACTCCACCGCAGGAATATCGACCAGGCTGCTTACTAACTTGGCAAGTAAAACGTCATCCTCGGCAAAAGCCCAAGCTTGTTGCTGGGTCTTATCCACCATAATCGCTGCAGGAATACGCATAAGCGCGGCCATAGGCAATTGATTCGCATCTATCTCACGCAATGGTACTGTGGATTCAATCTCGTGCAGCAACTCATAACCCAGATACACAAACCAGCCGCCACGAAAAGGCAGATGAGCATATTCATGCACTCTTGACGTGGCTTGCGTTTCATACTCATGCGCAAGGCGAGTTAAAAACTCAGCGCCCTGCGACATATCATAACAAGATGTCTCACCAGGATAGGCCATAAGCATGTCCCAGCCTAAACCGACAGTGGTTTCTAGCAATACAGGAAATGTATCTGGATGTTGCGCGTGTAACGCAAATAAATCAGGAATCGCTGATAAGCGAATAACAGGCACGGAATACTTCAGACGTAAAAATGGCGATAATTCATACCGTAATCACGGGGAAAATTATCGCCATCTTGAAACACAATTAGACTTTACGAAACACCAACGTGCCATTCGTCCCGCCAAAACCGAAGGAATTGGACAATGCCACATCAATCTTCATATTACGCGCAGTGTTAGGTACATAATCCAAATCACAATTCGCATCTTGATTGATCAAATTGATCGTAGGCGGTGCAACTTGATGATAAACGCTCAAGGCAGAATAAACTGCCTCTACACCACCTGCTGCACCCAATAAATGACCTACCATGGATTTTGTTGAACTAACTGCCGTTTTATAAGCTGCATCGCCTAATGCAAGTTTCATGGCTGCAGTTTCTGCCACGTCACCTAAAGGTGTCGATGTACCATGCGCGTTAATGTAGTCAACCTGGTCTGGGTTAACCCCCGCATTACGCATCGCATTCACCATACAACGCGCAGCACCTTCACCAGACTCAACAGGCGCAGTCATGTGATAAGCATCACCACTCATACCAAAGCCTGCTAACTCAGCATAAATTTTGGCACCGCGTGCCTTTGCATGTTCGTATTCTTCCAGCACGACCACACCAGCGCCTTCACCCATGATAAAACCATCACGATCTTGATCCCATGGACGACAAGCAGTTGCAGGATCATCGTTACGAGTTGATAAGGCACGCGCCGCTGAAAAACCACCAATACCTAACGGGCTTAAGGCAGATTCTGCACCACCCGCTATCATCACATCAGCATCGCCGTACTCTATCATACGAGCGGAATCACCGATTGCATGCGTTGCAGTTGCACAAGCGGTTACCATTGCTAAATTCGGTCCTTTTAACCCATATAAAATGGACAAGTTACCTGAAATCATATTGATAATTGATGCCGGTATAAAGAACGGAGAAATTTTACGCGCACCGCTATTCATATAGGTAGTATGTGTTTCTTCTATGAGTGGCAAGCCACCAATACCAGAACCGATATTTACCCCGATGTTGACTGCATTTTCTTCAGTCACCACCAACCCCGAATCTTTAAAAGCCTCTATACCTGCAGCCATACCGAACTGAATAAACAAGTCCATACGGCGTGCATCTTTAGGATTTAAAAATTGGCTGACATCAAAATTCCTCACCTCACCTGCCACTTGCGAGGCAAATGGGCTAGGATCAAAACGGGTAATCCGCGTAATGCAAGATTTACCGGCGGTGATATTTGTCCAGTTTTCCTGAACACCCACACCTGCTGGGGAAACTATCCCCAGACCTGTAATAACAACTCTACGTTTGGACAAGACAGCTCCGTTAAAAATAATTAAGCTTGATGGCCAGTGACGTAGTCAATAGCGGCTTGTACAGTAGTGATTTTTTCTGCTTCTTCGTCAGGAATTTCGCACTCGAACTCTTCTTCCAAAGCCATTACCAACTCTACAGCATCTAACGAATCAGCGCCTAAATCGCCAGAGAAAGAAGACTCAGTCTTCACTTCAGCTTCGTTCACACCCAATTGTTCAGCGACGACTTTCTTAACGCGTTGTTCGATATTATCCATCTGTGTAACTCCCAAAAATTAAAAAAAGCTCAACTATTCTAACAAACTTCCAAAAATAACCCAAGGTTATTCCATGTACATACCGCCATTCACGTGCAAAGTCGCACCTGTTACATATCCAGCCTGAGTAGAAGCCAGGAAACTCACCGCGTGCGCAATATCATCTACCTGACCTAAACGCCCCAACGGAATATGCTCAAGCAGCGCATTACGCTGAGCTTCGGGTAACGCACGAGTCATGTCAGTATCAATGAATCCAGGTGCAACACAATTTACCGTGATATTGCGGCTACCAACCTCCCTCGCCAATGACTTGGAAAAACCCACCATCCCCGCCTTAGCTGCTGCGTAATTAGTTTGTCCTGCGTTACCCATGGCGCCAACAACTGAAGCAATATTGATAATACGACCATAACGCGCTTTCATCATCGCCCGCAAAACAGCCCGCGACAAACGGAAAACAGAAGTCAAGTTAGTGGCGATAATATCGTCCCACTCATCATCTTTCATGCGCATTAACAGATTATCACGGGTGATGCCTGCATTATTAACAAGGATTGCAATCTCACCATATTCAGCCTGTATCGCCGATATCGCTGCATCCACACTCGCTGCATCAGTGACATTAAGCGCCATACCGCGCCCAACGGCACCAGCCTGTTGCAAATAATCCGTAATCGCTGCCGCACCTGACTCACTTGTTGCCGTACCGACAACAGTAGCACCCTGACGCGCCAATTCCAATGCTATTGCTTGCCCTATCCCGCGACTGGCACCTGTTACCAGGGCTACTTTTTGCTGTGGCATAACACTCTCCCTAAGCAATTAAATTTTTAAATTCTTCGCATGCAGCAACGCTGATTAACGCGGTGGCAGAAATTCTGTCATCTATCCGCTTAGTCAAGCCAGCCAAGACCTTGCCTGGACCACATTCAGCCGCCAAAGTGACGCCATCATTAGCCATAAAGCGCACAGTTTCCACCCAACGCACCGGGCTATACAATTGACGTGCCAACGCATCACAAATCTGATTGCCTTGCTGATAGCTAGCCACATCAGCATTGTGCAAAACAGGCACTTGCGGCGCCGCTATTTTGATATTCGCCAATGCCACACTTAATTTTTCTGCTGCAGGACGCATTAAAGCACAATGCGATGGCACAGATACAGGCAATGGTAACGCGCGCTTGGCACCTTTTTCCTTAGCCAACGCCATACCACGCTCTACTGCTTCTTTATGTCCGGCAATTACCACCTGCCCAGGCGAGTTAAAGTTAACCGCCTCTAGCACTTCACCCTGTGCGGCTTCAGCACACACCGCGCGCACAGTTTCGTCATCCAAACCCAAGATTGCTGCCATCGCGCCCACACCTTCGGCAACAGCATCCTGCATCGCCAACGCACGGATACGCACCAACGGCAATGCATCGGCAAAGCTTAACGCGCCCGCAGCGACCAACGCCGTATATTCCCCTAAGCTATGACCCGCCATCACATCAGGCACGCGCCCACCTAATGCTAACCATGCACGATAACTTGCCACCCCAGCAGCCAACATAACGGGCTGCGTGTTAACAGTCGCATTCAAAAGCGCTACCGGGCCATCGTTCACCATCGCCCACAAGTCTTGCCCCAAAATATCCGACGCTTCAACAAACGTATCATGCACCACTGACAAATCAGCGTAGCCTTGCATCATAGCGACTGATTGCGAACCTTGACCTGGAAAAAGAAAAGCAAATTTCATCATTAAGCCCATTTCATCAAAACTGAACCCCAAGTGAAGCCACCACCAAAGGCTTCCATGAGCACCACATCCCCGGCCTTAATGCGACCATCACGCACTGCGGTATCCAATGCCAACGGTACTGAAGCCGCTGATGTATTAGCATGCTTATCTACAGTAACCACGACATTATCCATGCTCATACCGAGCTTCTTTGCCGTCGCCTGAATGATGCGAATATTTGCCTGGTGCGGCACTAACCAATCAACATCAGACTTTTGCATGCCATTAGCTGCCAAGGTTTCATCAACTATCGCATCCAGGGTTTTCACCGCAACGCGAAATACCGCATTGCCTTCCATTTTCATTACAGGTGTGCCATCGCCACCCGCTGACACGCCACCATTAACATGCAATAAATCCTTATGCCGACCATCCGCATGTAAATGCGTAGCAATGATGCCGGGTGTGTCAGTTGCAGTTAAAATCACAGCACCAGCACCATCACCCCATAAGATGCAATTACTTCTATCGGTCCAATCGGTAATACGTGACAAAGTTTCCGCGCCAATAACCAGTGCACAACGCGCCTGTCCAGCACGAATAAAATTATTGGCAATTGATATGGCATAAACGAAACCGCTACAGACTGCCTGCACATCAAATGCAGGGCAACCATTAGTAATCTCCAATTTAGCCTGTACCAAACAGGCCGTGCTTGGAAAAACCAGATCAGGTGTCGTCGTGGCGATAATGATTAAATCGATGTCATTAGCCAACACGCCAGCCGCTTCGATCGCCTGACGTGCCGCCATTGTTGCTAAATCGCTGGTAGTTTGGTTTTCAGCGGCCAAATGGCGCTGTCTGATACCGGTACGTTCAGTTATCCATTCATCGCTCGTGTCGACAGTTGCCGCCAACTCTTGATTGGACATGATGCGTTCTGGCAAATAGCCGCCTGTTCCTGATATTTTTGCGTACATCTATGCCACTTCCTTTTGCAATACAGCCATTTTTTCAGTAATTCTTTGTTGTACATGATTGCGCACTTCGCGTGCGGCCTGCTCTATCGCATGCTCAAACGCGTAACGATCAGCGCCGCCATGACTTTTCACTACGACACCTCGCAACCCCAACAAAGTCGCACCATTGTAGCGACGTGGGTCAACGCGCTTCTTAAATGCACGCAATACTGGCAGTGCAATTAATCCTGCAATACGAGTAAACACATTGCGGTTAAATTCTTCACGCAACATGGTAGAAACCATCTTTGCCAAACCTTCAGAAGTCTTTAATGCTACGTTACCGACAAATCCATCACACACAACCACATCGGTAGTGCCCTTATAGATATCATCACCTTCAACATTACCGTAAAAATTCAAACCGCTATGGCGTAACAACTCAGCGGCCTGCTTTACAATCTCGTTACCTTTAATTTCTTCTTCGCCTATATTGAGCAAGCCCACACTAGGTGCATCGCGCTGATCCAAGGCAGATACCAGCATCGCGCCCATAATACCGAATTGCAGCAAATGCTCAGCCGTACAATCCACATTCGCACCTAAATCAAGCACAAAGGTCCGCCCTTTAATCGTCGGCAACTCGCTGGCAATTGCTGGACGCTCAATGCCAGGCAGCATTTTCAGCACAAAACGTGCAGTTGCCATCAGCGCACCGGTATTACCTGCTGACACACACGCGCCTGCTTCACCCGACTTCACCAAATTTATCGCAACGCGCATTGATGAATCTTTTTTATTACGCATCGCCAACGCTGGCGACTCATCCATATCCACCACTTCACTGGCATGATGAATACGCAAACGTGCATCAGCACTGGCTTTTAATGCGCGCAACTGCGCGTTAATCGCGTCAGCAACACCTACCAGAACGATATTAAGCGCAGGATCACGCGCCAAACACCTGAGTGCTGCAGCTACCGTCACTGACGGCCCATGATCCCCACCCATTGCATCGATTGCGACAGTGACATCTTTAGTCATTTTTTTCCCAAACCACAAACTTCAAGACGTAAAAATCCGCGCCCAATAAAACAAAAACGCCGCAAGAAATTCATCTTGCGGCCTATTTGTCTATACAACACCAGCTATGCTTAATCGCCCTTGGTTGCAACAACCTTACGACCGCGATAAAAGCCATTAGGGCTGATATGGTGGCGCAAATGGACTTCACCTGTCGTTGGCTCAATAGCCAACGGTGGGTTAGTTAAGAAATCGTGAGCGCGATGCATGCCACGTTTAGAAGGTGATTTTTTGTTCTGTTGAACAGCCATGTTAGTACTCCAATAAAAATTAATGTTGCCGTTTCAATGTCGCCAACGCCGCAAATGGGTTTGGTCGCTCACTTTTCCCTTGTTCGACCGTAGCCAAACATCCATCGTCTGGGTGAACTGGCGATACTGGCAAAGCCAACAACACCTCTTCCTCCAACCAAGCCTGCCAATCAAATTTCGCCTCTGCTACCATCGCATCGGCTAATCCGTCTGCTTCTCTATCCCACGCTGACAATTCATCTTCATTCTGCGCCAACCAAATCCGACATTCTGTTTCCAGATGCCAGCTAAACACTTGCGCACAACGATGACATAACAGAGGCAAATCGCCGCATAATTTGAGTCGCAAATAAGGGCGTACTGCTACACCACCCTCAATTATATAACTCACGTTTGCAGCGCGCGCCATCAATGCATCCATCAAACGAGGAAGCTTATCCACGCTGATATCACCCGATAAAACGCTGTTGCCTTGCGCAAAAGCAAGACTATGTATGACTACCTGTTCCGACATAAGCCGCTCATGATATAATTTTGTTATCGTATTGTCAAAAAAAGGCTAGCACTCGTGATAAAGAAGATACTCATAGCCAACCGAGGCGAAATTGCTGTGCGCATTGTACGCGCATGTTCAGAGCTCGGCATCACCTCGGTCGCCATATACTCTGATGCAGATCGTCATGCATTACATGTCAAGAAAGCTGACGAATCTTACAATATAGGCTCAGACCCTGTTCAAGGCTATTTGAACGCCCATAATATCGTTAACTTAGCCGTTGCCAGCGGATGTGATGCCCTGCACCCTGGTTATGGATTTTTATCTGAAAATCCAATATTAGCTGAAATCTGCGCACGTCGCGGCATTCGCTTCATTGGTCCTAATGCAGATGTCATCACTATGATGGGTGACAAAATCCAGGCGCGCAAAGCAATGATTAAGGCTGGTATTCCTGTCATTCCGGGTAGCGACCACAACCTTGCGGATGTTGAAGAAGCACGAGTACTCGGCAACAGCATCGGCTATCCAGTCATGCTTAAAGCTACCAATGGCGGTGGTGGTCGTGGCATACGCCGTTGCGATTCAGAAGCTGACCTCATCAAAAATTATGACCGTGTAGTATCAGAAGCCAGCAAGGCATTCGGCAAACCCGAAGTATTTTTAGAAAAATGCGTAGTTAACCCCAAGCACATAGAAGTTCAAGTCATTGCCGACGGTTTTGGCAACGCGATACATTTGTTTGAACGTGACTGCTCTATCCAGCGCCGCAATCAAAAACTAATAGAAATAGCACCATCGCCACAACTTACCGAATCGCAACGTCAGTACATCGGTAAATTAGCTGTCAAGGCTGCCAAGGCTGTAGGTTATGAAAATGCAGGCACAGTCGAGTTCTTGTTGAATGAAGACAATCAGTTCTACTTCATGGAAATGAATACCCGCCTGCAAGTCGAGCACACCATTACCGAAACCATCACCGGTGTCGATATCGTGCAGGAACAAATCCGTGTTGCCAGTGGCTTACCATTACAGTACAAGCAGGAAGAGATACAACATCGCGGTTATGCCATTGAGTTTCGCATTAACGCAGAAGATCCAAAGAACAGCTTCCTGCCAAGCTTTGGCCGCATTACCCGTTACTATGCACCAGGTGGTCCAGGTGTGCGTACTGACGCGGCTATATATAGCGGCTATGTCATCCCGCCTTATTACGACTCCATGTGTGCAAAATTAACAGTATGGAATTTAACTTGGGAAAGTACGATTGCTCGGGGTCGACGCGCGCTGAATGATATGGTCGTATTTGGTGTTAAAACCACGATACCTTATTACCTTTCCATCTTGGGAAATGAAGAATTCCAGAGCGGCGAATTCAATACTTCATTCGTTGATATGCACCCAGAATTAATCAACTATGATGCGGGACATCCGCCCGAAATGTTAGCCGCCGCAATTGCTGCTGCGATTGCCGCCCATAATGGTTTATAATTCGCTTATATTCTAAGACTGCAAAAACATCATGACTAAAGTATTTATCACCGATCTTGTCCTGCGTGACGGACACCAATCATTAATTGCAACACGCATGCGTACTGAGCATATGCTGCCGATTTGCGCAAAACTTGATAATATCGGGTTTTGGTCGCTTGAAGCATGGGGCGGCGCGACTTTTGATGCCTGCGTCCGCTTTCTCAAAGAAGACCCATGGGAACGCCTTGCTAAACTGCGTAAGGCCTTACCTAACACACCAATACAGATGTTGTTACGCGGACAAAACCTGCTCGGCTATCGCCACTATGCCGATGACGTAGTACGTGCATTCGTGCAAAAATCCGCTGACAATGGCGTTGATGTATTCCGCATATTCGATGCCATGAACGATTTACGCAACATGCGTGTTTCCATAGAAGCAGTCAAAAAATCCGGAAAAATGGCAGAAGGCGCGATTTCATACACCACCAGTCCAGTGCATGACATCCCGCACTTTGTTGAACTGGCTAAGGGTCTGGCTGACTTTGGTTGCGACACCATTGCGATCAAGGATATGGCAGGTCTGTTAACCCCATCAGCCGCATTTGAATTGGTTACAGCAATACGTGCAGCAACAGGCTTACCTGTGCATACCCATAGTCATGCCACATCGGGCCTGGCCAGCATGACCCAGCTCAAGGCCATCGAAGCAGGCTCAACCATTATTGACACTTGTATCTCCGCATTTGCAGAGGGTGCAAGCCATCCAACGACCGAAAGCATGGTCGCTGCATTGGCGGGCACACAGTATGACACCGGGATCAAACTGGATGATTTGGAAGAAATAGCTGCTTATTTCCGCGAAATCCGCAAAATCTACTGGCAGTATGAAAGCAACTTTACTGGCGTTGATCCACGTGTACTAATCAGTCAAGTACCTGGAGGCATGATTTCCAATCTGTCTAATCAACTCAAGGAACAAGGCGCATTAGATCGTATGGATGAAGTCCTTGCTGAAATTCCGCGCGTACGCGAAGATTTAGGTTACCCTCCGTTAGTCACACCAACTTCACAAATCGTTGGCAGCCAAGCCGTCATTAACGTGCTCACTGGTGGCCGTTACAAGACCATTACCAATGAAGTTAAGCTCTACATGCAAGGGCGCTATGGTAAAGCCCCCGGTACGATTAATGAAACAGTACGTGGCATGGCCATCGCGGATCAGGAAGTCATTACCTGCCGTCCAGCCGACTTAATCGCCGACGAAATGGACAAACTGCGCAGCGAAATCGAAGACGTTGCTAAATCTGAAGAAGATACCCTTACCTACGCCATGTTCCCGGACTTAGGCCGTACTTTCTTGCAAGAACGTAACGCGCACACGCTGACCCCAGAAACTTTATTGCCAATAGAAGCCAAATCGGCTGGTGATTGCACCCGCTATGCCGCCGACGAATTCCGCGTCACATTGCACGGCGAAACCTACCACATCCGACTAACAGGTACCGGACACGGTTCACAGACCGAACGCCCTTACTACGTATCAGTCGACGGCATCACTGAAGAAGTTTTCGTAGAAGCACTCAACGAAGTCGAAATCAGCGCAAATGGCAGCTCAACAGGTAAAGCCAAGTCGACTCAGAAAGCCAGCAGCACAGGTCGCCCACGCCCAACCCATGCTGGTCACGTTACTACGGCAATGCCTGGCAATATCGTTGACGTACTCGTCAGCACAGGGCAAAAAGTCTTGGCAGGTGAAGCAGTGTTAGTTATTGAAGCAATGAAAATGGAAAATGAAATTCAGGCATCTATTTCAGGCACGGTAATTAACCTGTTCGTTGTAAAAGGCGATGCAGTCACGCCAGACCAAGTACTCCTCGAAATTCAACCTGAGTAATTTGCTTGACCACAACAACCCCGCAACTTGTACTTGCCTCAACCTCACCCTATCGACGGGCGTTGCTGGAAAAATTACAAGTTGCGTTTGTCGTTGCGAATCCTGATGTGGATGAAACACCCTTAGCCAACGAGACACCCGAACGCACTTCACTTCGCCTGGCGGAACTCAAAGCCAAAGCAGTTGCAGCGAACTTCCCCAACGCGCTTATCATCGGCTCAGATCAAGTAGCCACCTTGAATGGCAGCCATATCGGCAAGCCCGGCAATCATGAAAATGCAGTTAAACAATTACAAACCATGCGTGGCAACACCATTATTTTCCATACCGCGCTAAGTCTTTATAACAGCGCAACAGGCCATCTCCAGTCACGCATCGTTCCCACCACAGTCACTATCCGTAACCTCAGCGATGCGCAAATAGAAAGCTATCTGCACAAAGAACAACCTTACCAATGCGCAGGCAGCGCAAAATCCGAAGCGATGGGAATTGCCATAATGGAAAAAATGGAAGGTACCGATCCCAATGCATTAATAGGTTTACCGCTGATAGCATTAACACAAATGCTGATGAATGAAGGCTGGGATGTGTTGCTGTAACAGCACCCCATGCCAATTGCTAGACCTTAGCTTCCAACGCCTCCCAGCGCACCAGCATTTCTTCTAACTGAGCATTCAATGCAGTCAACTGCGCTTGTAACGTGGCTGCCTCTGACTTCTGATTAGCATATAAATTAGGATCTGCCAGGCAGGCGGTGATTCGCTCCTGCTCTATTTCCAGCATTTCAATCTGCATAGGTAAAGCCGCCAAATCTTGCTGCTCTTTCCAGCTTAGCTTAGCTTTCACAGGCGCAACTTTGTTAGTCTTCTCAACCGTCGATGCTAATTTAGGCGCAGTTTGACTAACCACAGCATTAGGTTTACCGCGCTGCATCACCCAGTCTTCATAACCACCGGCATATTCACGCAATACACCATCACCTTCAAAAGCAATAACCTGAGTTACCACGTTATCGAGGAAAGTACGGTCATGTGAGACCAGCAATACTGTACCTGGATAATCCTGTAACAACGACTCTAACAATTCCAGCGTATCAATATCCAAGTCATTAGTCGGTTCATCTAATACTAAAATATTTGCTGGACGCGTAAACAAACGTGCCAGTAACAAACGATTACGCTCACCGCCGGATAGTGACTTAACCGGTGAACGAGCACGCTCAGGAGCAAACAAGAAATCTTCTAAATAGCTGATAACGTGTTTGCGCTCGCCGCCAATTTCAACATAATCGCCACCCTGGCTAATGGTATAAGCCACCGTCGCTTCATCATCCAACTGCGCACGGAACTGATCAAAGTAGGCCACCGAAAGCTTGGTACCCAGTTTCACTTCACCGCTATCAGGTTCAATTTCGCCCAGTATCAACTTAATCAGCGTCGTTTTACCGATACCATTTGCACCAACCAAGCCAACTTTATCACCGCGCTGTATCACCCCAGAGAAATTATCAATGAGTAAACGTCCACCATAGGATTTACTGACGTTTATCAATTCTGCCACGCGTTTACCAGATTTTTCACCACTATCCACGTTGAGACTAACTTGACCCAAATGATTACGGCGGTCACTACGAGTAACCCGCAGCTGTTCTAAACGCCGCACACGGCCTTCATTACGCGTGCGGCGTGCTTGTATGCCCTTACGAATCCACACTTCTTCCTGTGCAAGAAACTTATCAAACTTGGCTTGCTCCACCGCCTCTATCGCTAACTGATCTGCTTTCAAGCGCTGATAATCAGAGAAGTTACCTTCAAAAGTACGCAGCTTGCCGCGATCTAATTCGACTATTTGTTGGGAAACGTTATCCAGGAAACGCCTATCATGGGTAATCACCACGACACTGCCCGCAAACGTACGGATCAAATCTTCCAGCCACTCTATAGAACTCAAATCCAAGTGGTTAGTCGGCTCATCCAGCAATAACAAATCCGGCTCAGCCACCAACGCTCGCGCCAGTGCGACACGTTTTTTCAGTCCGCCTGATAGCGTACCCACCAACACATCTTCAGGCAAATTCAGTTTGGTCAGTGCAGTTTCTACGCGGGCTTGCAGGCTCCAGCCATCGCGCGCTTCCAATGCAGTCTGCAAAGTTTGCATCTGTGCCATCAGTGCATCAAAGTCAGCATCTGCCTCACCCATTTTATGCGTGACTGAATGGTAATCAAGCAACAACTGACTAACATCACCCAGACCTTGAGCCACAGCTTCATAAACAGTATGATCCGGATCCAGCACCGGCTCTTGTGGCACATAGCCCAGTTTCATTCCAGGCTGCCGCCACACCACACCGTCGTCGGGCGGCGTATCGCCTACCAATACTTTTAATAAACTAGACTTTCCCGCGCCATTACGACCGATTAATCCTATACGCACGCCAGGCTCTATTACCCAGCTTGCATGATCCAGTAATGCAAAATGTCCAAACGCCAACGAGGCGTTATCGATAGTTAATAACGGCATAGCTCTCTTTACCTTAAAATTACCGGGTCTATTATTGAGTCAATTGTTGCTCAACACCCTTATTTGCCAATGCGTCAGCACGTTCATTACCCTCATGACCCGTATGACCTCTGACCCAAATCCATTGCACTTCATGTTGATTTGCCAACACATCCAGGCGCTGCCACAAATCCACATTCTTGACTGGCTTGTTATCGCTGGTCCGCCAATTGCGTTTTTTCCAATTCACCAGCCACTCATTTATTCCCTTAAGTACATATTGCGAATCTGCATAGACTAATACACGGCTAGCCTGCTTCAGACTTTGCAATGCCTCAATCACCGCCATCAACTCCATGCGATTATTAGTCGTCAATGCTTCACCACCAAAGATTTCCTTAGTATGGCCGCCACTTTCCAACAATGCGCCCCATCCCCCTACCCCAGGATTACCTTTACACGCACCATCGGTATAAATTTTGATTTCTTTTAACTCACTCATCACAACTTTCACTCTGCATACTACGACTGGCCGGGCGCAGTGCCCCAACCACCTGGGCTGAACTCTTCCACCGCGGCATGATTAAACGCATTCCATGCACGCGCTTCACTGCATGAATAAAATAGACCCCACCGCCCTTCGCCCACCATCGATCACCCGCCAATTCCATAAAATCAAAACGCTGCATCAGACTTGCATTATGCAAAGGTGGTGCATAACAACACATACGCCCCGCTACCGCGTCGCAATTCAACAGCGATAGCCAGTCTTTCAAACGCGTCAAATTAATAAAATCGCCCGTCCATGGGTAAACCTGGGTATTACGTCGCATCCAACGATACATTCCCCATAAACTACGAGGATTAAAACCGCTGATCAATAAATTTCCCTCGGGGATGAGCACCCGCTCCGCTTCACGCAAGATTTGATGAGGATAATCTGAAAACTCCAACACATGCGGCAAAACAAGCAAATCAATGGATTGAGCCGCAAATGGCAAATGCGTAGGATCAGCCAATACATCGGCATAATCAGGATGGACGTGGAAACGGTGCGCAATACGACTGTTACGCAACAGATCCCATTGAGGGTTACCCACCTGCACCGCGTTAAAACCAAACAAATCCGCAACAGCGCGATCAAAATACGCTAATTCACGTTGATAAAGATATTGCCCTAGCGGCGTTTTCGACCACTCAGTAAAAGTCATATCAGCATTGTCTAACCTTGAACACGCAAGCTGCTATGTTATCATAATCAGCATGGATACCCTTTTACATATACACCCTATCCCCGCCTTCAAGGATAACTATATTTGGATTATCCACGACAATCTGCATGCTGTCGTCGTAGATCCGGGTGACAGTGCAGTTGTTATACAATACTTAGCCGCGCATCAATTAAGCTTGGTTGCCATCCTCATTACCCACCATCATCATGACCATGTCGGTGGTGTCGCCAAGCTTGTAGATACTTACCCCGTTCCTGTTTATGGCCCCGCACTGGAAACCATCCCATGCCGCACCCACTCATTACATGATGGTGACGTTGTCCATATTGCGTCGTTAGACTTAAATTTCAAGACGTTAGACATCCCCGGGCACACTGCTGGACATATTGCCTACTATGGCGCAAATAGCGTTTTTTGTGGTGACACACTGTTCGGTTGTGGTTGCGGACGTTTATTTGAAGGCACGCCAGCCCAAATGCTCGCCTCACTGAACAAACTCGCACACCTCCCACCCGACACTGCCGTCTATTGTGCTCATGAATACACACTGAGCAACATAAACTTTGCACTCACATTAGAACCTGACAACACAGCACTTCAACAACGCGCACAACATGACCGGGCATTACGTCATCAGCACTTACCTACGCTGCCATCCACCATCGCCGTAGAAAACGCCACCAATCCATTTTTACGCTGCCACTTGTCCAGCATACAAAGCAGAATGGGATTCTCCGTTAACGCTGCTAACACACTTGCAACATTCACGGCGGTAAGGACACTCAAAGACAATTCCTGACACCTTTCCTTGCACGCCACACCCAATTCCAGTATCATCCACGGATGATTAAATCGCGATATTTAACGCTAATCACCCAACTTCTGCTGTTGCTGTATTTAAGCTTCCCAAGCATCACCCTTGCCGACACCCCAGTTGTAAAATTAGCCGAAAACACTACCTACATTAGCAATGCACCTGGCAGCAGTGCTAATACGCCACCAGAAAACACAGCAGATTTATGGGACAGGATACGCTCAGGCTTTGGCATGGACACCATGGACAGCCCACTGGTTGAATCGCATATTAACTGGTATGCCCAGCGCCCCGACTACGTACGCCGAACCGTAGAACGTAGCCGCCGTTACCTTTACCACATACTCGGTGAAGTCGAAAAACGTGGTATGCCTACTGAAATCGCCTTACTTCCTATGGTAGAGAGCGCATTCAATCCTATGGCATATTCACCCAGCCACGCATCCGGCATCTGGCAATTCATCCCATCTACCGGCAAAGATTTCGGTCTGAAGCAAAATGGCTGGTACGATGGCCGACGCGACATCATTGCTGCTACCGGTGCAGCACTTGATTATCTCAGCAAACTGCACGACCAATTTGGCACTTGGGAGCTTGCCCTCGCCGCCTATAACTGCGGTGAAGGCTGTGTCGCCAGGGCCATTGCCAAAAATCAGGCACAAGGTTTGCCCACTGATTATTTAAGCTTGAATCTACCGATGGAAACCAGGCATTACGTGCCCAAACTGCTTGCAGTCAAGCAAATCATCGCGGATCCCGCTAGCGTCGGTATCAACCTTGACAGCATCCCAAATCAGGCCTACTTCACCACGGTCATGCTTAACAAATCCATCGACGTCAGCTTGGCCGCCAAGCTTGCCAACATGCCGATAAATGAATTCGTATCCCTTAATCCCGCATTCAACAAACCTGTCGTGCGTTCTGACACCCCGACTCAATTACTACTACCTGTCGACAAAGTCGACACATTTTCCAACAACTTGCAAAACTACGACAAGCCACTCGTCAGCTGGCAAGCCTACTCAGCCAAAATCGGTGAACGCATAGGGAGCATTGCAAAGAAATTCAATGTGAGCGTGGCTTGGCTTAAAGAACACAATCCTATCCAGCTCAGCAAAAAAGGCAAGCTCACCAGCGAACATACCCTTTTGGTGCCGCTAGCCAACTCAGGTACTGCAGATAAATCACTTGCTACCATGCCCATAGAAAAAATGGCC
>Ga0265297_10001177_pt1 | contig 63922 bp, 100 predicted proteins | sample Munlanlwell13791_FD_192502 | JGI IMG/M metagenome (GOLD analysis project Ga0265297, IMG submission 192502) | Leachate microbial communities from a municipal landfill in Southern Ontario, Canada - Leachate well 137-91 | ecosystem: Engineered > Solid waste > Landfill > Unclassified | place... | reverse complement strand
GGACAGAATAGTGGGATTTATCGGACATATTGGCTGGTGTTTGTTTTTGTGGTCGATAAATATGACACATGAAGAATTTATTGAAGAAATATATGCGGCTGGGCGCGTGGTATCCAGAGAGGACGTTAAGATAATGGGAGAGATATAAATGGATAATTATAAATACATCAAAAAATTAGAACTGCAATTAGATACAGCGAAAAGAGCCATGAGTAGCGCTAAAATGGAATTATTAACTGAGGGACAGTTAGTGGATATTAACATAAAAAACGCCGTAGAAATATTATCAGAGGAATTGAATTTTCTTATTGATGAAGATAACAATAAAGAGTTATGGTTTATTGCAACATAAAGGAGAAATATGAAAGACGGATTTGGTTATGAAACGCCAATAGAAGGCAACACAAATGATTGGATAACCCCAAAATGTATTATTGATGCTTTTGGGAAAGATTATTTTGATTTAGACCCTTGCGCGTCATTAACTCAACCTTGGAAGTGTGCAATCAACCAATGTACATTAGAGGATGATGGGTTGAGTAAAAATTGGTGTGGAAATGTGTGGTTAAATCCTCCATATGGGAAAGAAACCAATAAATGGGTAAAGAAACTAATAAAACATGGAAAGGGTATAGCATTGATCTATGCGAGATTAGAAACAAAATTATGGCAACACTACATATTTCCAACAGCGGATGGATTTTTATTTATAGAGGGCAGAATAAACTTTTGTATGCCTAATGGAGAAACATCTATAAATAATGCCGGAGCGCCGAGTGCATTAATAGCTTGGGGTATGTATAATAGAAATAAGTTAATTGATTTAGTAAATAACCATATAATACGTGGAGCGTTTTTAGAGGGTGCATATACTGTATAACATGGAGAATATAAATGAAAGTTAGATTATTGAAAGATGCTTGGGGATGTTGGATACCTAGGATAACCAGAATAGGTAGTGGTTTTATTCTTCCCAGGTCTATAAGTATACATTGGAGATGGTGGGCTTTACGTATAGAATATTGATAAGGAAAAGTGAAATGTCTGCAATAATGAAAATAATAGACTCTTTCAGACGACAAATAACTTTAGGTAAAGAAAACAACCTGCTTGGCGACAGAGCTTTAGAAGAATATAATCAGCTAATTAAAAAGATTGATGAGCAACATGAGATTATACAGATACAATATAATGAACTTACTTATATAAAAGAGGCATTATCTACTTTAAAGAAATTTGCGTTATGAGTAACGGGAGATGTATTATATTTACACTGTGTAATAGGAGAAATAAATGAATAAATTATTTACTGATGAAGAACTAGAAATATATAATTTATTATCAGATGCATGGAATAAGTATTTAGAACTTCCTCAACAACATCCTGACGACATAAATGAATTTAGGTTATATATTCATCAGTTACAAGAAAAGATGCTATGTAGACCTGTTGTAAGATTAGTTGGGAAAAGTAAATGAATAAGTTATTATACATAAAGCCGTTACACGTATGCATATATTATGATTATGGGGCTATAGACATAATTCACAAGGAGTGGAGAGCATCTTTTATGTTTCCTCCGGCGTTTTTCTTTATAGCCAAATACAGACATTTTCATTTAGATTGGAATATATACAAGAGATTATGGTTTACTTTTTATATGGATAAGAAATAAAGAAGTGAGAATAAATATATGCACCCCAAAATAACGTCGTTTAATAGGAGAGACACGTGAGAACATATAAATGTAAAAATTGCGATAATAAAATAATGGCAGACGAATGGTATTTTTCACATATTTGTGGTTCTTGTGGAAGTAATATGCCTGATTGGTATGTAGATATACCAAACGAATCTGGTTGGTATTGGGTAAACAATTTAATATATAAGAATAAGTATTATGACGGAGAGTTTTTAGTTCCGATTGTGGTTAGGTTTGTAAAGGAGCATAATTCTATATATGTATTGCACACTAATTACGAAGAAGTACTTAGATTTGACGTAGATATGGATATTACTTGTGAATGGTCAGATAAGATAAATCCTCCAATAGATGTGTGGGAGATAGATGTAAAGAATTATGTTGTACCTGTCAATACTAAGTAACACCGTGTTATTAACTTTTTAGCTAAAAAATCAAATTATTTAGAAACCCAACGGCGCGTATCTTCTAGACCGCTATCCGCGTTACCTATCGTTTGCGCTGATCATCCCCACTGCCTGGATATTGCACGTATATTGCCCCACTTGCTGAATGATAAATGAATATATAAACTAACATAGTTGTATAGTGTATCATTGTATGTTTCACCCCTACCCTATTGACAATACGCAAAATTGGGTATATGATGTAAGCATAGATAAGGATAGGTGAAACATGACAAGCAAACAAATGAATCAATTCTTTGATAAATACTGGCAAGCCCTTGAAAGAGAAGCGCGCAAAGTAGCACATGACTATGCTAGAATGACACATATGCAATATGATGTCAGATGGTCATTTGCTGGATACAAAGTAATCAATGTAAGCACTGGTAAGACTGTGCATACTGTGAGAGCTTTATACTGCTAAGGTGAAGGGAAGAGCAAGATCATGAGTGAATATAATCAACACGAACGTCAAATATTAGACTTAGTAGACGAGTTACTTGACAACGATGATTTTACTGCTATTTGCGAGAAGCGTAGTATCTCACGGGATGACATAGAAGATGTGTTACACGCTATCGAAGAATACGCTTATCACCAAAACCCTGATTGGGATAAAGAAAACGATTGTTGGAAAGACAAATAGTTTATTCTATTCTAATATAGTCGAAATTGCCCCATATTATGTATGCATAACAGGAGAGAGCGAAATGACCACACAATTACACGATGCACTTATGAATATTCCTATACCAGAGATTGTTATTACCGATAAACAACATGAAGAATACTTACAGCACTGCAAATCAAAAGAACTTACCTTTGAGTATATTTGCCCCATTTGTGGAGGCTGGTGGGTTACCGCGATAGATTACCAGTGTGAAGATTACATTTGTCCAGAATGCGCAGAAGATAACTGGGAAGCCATTGACGGTGAATATGATTTTTACCTATGACAATTAGTCGAAATTACCCCAGCTGAGGACTGGGGCAATCCGCCGGAATAGCCTCCCGGCGCTGATGAGACAGGCTAGAGAGAGAGGACAAAGGATATGACCACCAATATAATCATACATAAGCACAAAAGAAACCATTATTATCCGAATGAACTAAAATATAGTAATGATTATGACGAAATTATCGTTAATAAAACAAATTACCCTGACACCTTTCGAGAATTGCTTAAAACAGTTGAATCTAACTCTTATTATCCTGGAATTGTACACAAAAGAAATGATAAATGTTTAATCCGAATAATGGAGGTAAAATAAAATGGGAAATAATAAGATTGAGTGTATAGATATATCCTATTCGTATACATCTAAGAATACAAACATATTTATTTTTCGCGGAGGTGGGAAGGTTAGAATTTACACACGGATAACTAATGCAACCGGAAAACGGCTTGCCAATATTCTTAAAAATTATTCCCCGATAACCAATGATCGAGTCAATCCGCCCTTGTGGTTGTCATATCACATAAATTCCTCTCTCAGCGCGCCCGTGCGCCGATACGCGGGCAAGGATAATTGTTTACCATAACAATCAACAATATACCGTTCGGTATATTACAATCATATACAAATATTTATTTATTTGAAGGGAATAAAACATTATGAACGACACAAATTTTAATCCTGATAATATGGCAACGTGGGATAAAACAAAGCTATATTATGAAGATGATTATTACTCTATGGGTAAGAATGATAATATGATATGTTTTCAATGTGAACATGTTATATTCTTACAAGATAAATATTGTGGCAATCGTGAACTTCGTTGTGGCGGAGAATCTCATTATCTTATCACAAGATATTTGAGATTATCTGAGCGCTGGAATAGTAAACACGTCTGTAAACGACATTTGGATGAATATATCAAGAATTATGGTCAGGATAATTGTATAAAATTATAAGGATAAAACATTATGAAAACATATTATTATGTAGCAGAATAACGCCGTGTTGATTGTATCTTGATACACTGCCTAATAGCGCTATGATCTTATGAGTTATTAGGCAGTAATCAGAATATAATCAATTCTGATAGATAAGGATAAATATTATGCTAACAGTAAATGAAGTAAAAGAACAGTTACCAATGGTAAGAATAAAGTGGGGCAGATTTCATTATTGGGGCAAAGTAACTGGTAGATTAAATAAATTTGCTACAGTCTCACCATTTGAAATTATAGACCATAAAAAGCGAATTACCATAATTTATAATGCGCCATGCTTTAAATTTTCTTGGATTACTGTGACCGATGCAATCAATTATGGTCGAGAATTAATAGCATAATAACCAAGTAATTTATTTATAAGGATAATATCATGAATAAATACCATGAATTAGCAGAATATATCTATAAGCGCCTTAATGATAACGGCGCGCAATTGGGCAACGGTTCAATATTCATTATTGAATGCGCGATAATGCAATTTGAAGAAGATAATAAGCTAGATACACTGCAATCTTGCAATCAAGATTCTGCAACCGATAAACTGCAATCATGCAACCAATAAAAATTATCTATTGACAAATACGCAAATTTGAGTATAATACAAATAAGAATGGAGAATAAATAAAATGAAACAGTTAAAATCAATCACCATTGAAGGTCAAATTAAAGGGACAATTTGGATGCCTGCCATAGAGTGCTGGAAAGATTTTGAAGTCAAATTTGCCCCTCATTCTACCACTCCCTTTGTTAGAGAATGGGCAGGTTTACATGATGCACTTGAACACATTTGCAATGACGGGGATTTTCAATCCGCGCCGTTAGTTTGCAATGGTGTAATGACTATTGCATGGCAGGATGGGAAAGATACAATACTTAGGGATGTCGAGATTCCACGTTGTGAATTAACTAAGGATTATCTATCAGAAGAATACCCTTATGAGTTTTATCCCTATGAGGTGGAATATGAGTAAAAATAAAAATGTAAATTATGCACAATACGTTCATCCATTTGTAGATGAACACGGTGTTACCCGCTTCGCGGTTGCTCAACAATTAAAAGGACTTGCGCAAGGCATGGAGCGGTATATAATCCCGCTTAGTCGTAATCAAGTCAAACTAACTGGCAAGTCCAGTGTTATTATAGATGATTTGCAATCTCTTGGTGGTTATCCAACCCGTAAACAAGCACTTAGACGGGCGCGGTATTTATTCGGAGGTAAATAACAATGAGACTACACATCAAATTAAGCAAGTTTTGGTTTATTGATTTATATAATGATTGGTCATGGGGATATAATGAGTTTATTGGTCATTCTTTTATGCCTAATATGAAAATATGGCATCGCGGATTTATAACAATTTGCTGTGTATTGAATGAAGGTAAATAAAATGAAATGGGAAGATATTATACAATCAGGTGAATTGTCTAGTTATGTTCATCCAGTATTTAATCCAATTGATGCAGATACAAGCGGCGTTATTTGTCCTGAGTGCAATAGCAAAGATGTTGTATATCGCGGATTCAAAAATGATAATCATTCATACCGCGCGTTTTTGGTTTGCTTAGATTGTGATGAAACAATCGAATTTTGATTATTGACACCGTGTTATATAAATGATAAAATAAATATACAGAAGTGGAGGCTTATCATGTGTGAAAAATATAATGGATGGTCTAATTATCCTACATGGTGCGTCAAGCTATGGATTGACAACGATCAAGGACTATACGATGAAGTAAATCAAATGGCACAAGATTGCTATGACAATGCAGAAGCTAATTCATACTTAACTAAAGAAGAATTGGCGCGTTGTGATTTTGCAGACGAATTAGAAGATTATATTCAAGAATTACGGGTTAACTTTGATGGAACAGTAAATGGAATGTCTGCTGATTTATTGGGGTTCGCTATTGGGTTAGTAGACTGGTATGAAATAGCCGCCGCGATTATCGAAGATAACGTAACCAAAGAAGATGATAGCACATCAGGTCAAAAATGTATTTGTGTTGATTTGATTAATTGCAATCCTGACCCTTCTATTAATCCTGATTGCCCTATTCATGGGACACTTGAAAAGTAATTGTACTTAGATACCTTGCCCATTAATCTTCTATCCAATGGATTAGTGGGCAATAATCTATGTACAATTATATAGAAACGAGGATAATATGAATAAACAAGAGAAAATAGAGTTTGTAGAAGGCATGACTAATTACATGAAAGATTACATTGTGGACTTAATCAAGAAAGACAAAATCCCTGATAGTTGGGACGGATTCGAATTGCGCCAATTCATAGAGGATAGTGCAAAGGGATGCAATTTTGTTCATATGAATAAGGGGCGCAAGCGAGATTATAATAATACTGTACTGGTCAATAATCTCTAGTAAGAAAAGGAGTCGCAATGGAAAGAATAACTAGGATAATTGCACAAATGTTAATAGATGAATATCAAGAAGTACATACGCCTTGTGGAGAGGACTTTAAAGGCGCAGATTGTTATCCTTGTCATGATTATGATAAATGCCAACACAATCAAAAGATGAAAAACAACACGGATAAGTTATGGTTTATGTTATTTGACGAAAAGGAATAATTAAAATGTCAAACTATGTATATAAAGAAACAGAGCATAACTCTTGGGGCAGTCTTTACACTGTGGGGTATTACGACCCACAAGGAAATTGGCATCCAGAGAGTGACCACGATAGCAAAGCAGACGCGGCGGCGCGTGTGCATTATCTAAACGGCGGGTGCAATCAAAACTGCAATTGCAATCGGATGGAAAAATGAATACAACTGCAACCATAATAATATCTTCTGGTCTATTTATATTTTGTGTTTGGCTGGATAAATTCCTGGCTAAACATCACATTCTTTAGGTAAACCTATGACTAAAATAGCATTCCGTAAAAACTCTGCTGGAGATATAATCGCTTTCTTTCCCGAAGATTATCAATGGTTCGGAAATATTATGTCATATACAGCAAATGGAGGTTTCAACTCTTGCTGGTGGGGTTGGGTTGATAAACTGCAACCTGCAACCAAAGAAGAATACCAATATCTTCTGCAACGGGTAATTGCAGAAGGATATGAAAATCTGGAGATAATTGAATAAAGGAGATAAATAAAATGGCTAACTGGAAATCTGTATTGGATGTAAAAGAGGAATGGCGAAAAGCTCTCAATGAAGAAATAACCATCAAAGAATTATTGGAAATAATCATCCCCAAAATGAAGCAACTACCCTTCCCTGATGATGAAGAATTGCAATCAATTATTTATGACTTTGAAGTTTTAGCTACAGAAGAATTTGCAGAGGACAAGGACTTCAATTATTATTGGGAAGAATTGTATGATTGGGCAAATTACGACCATAATTGTTGGATAGGGACATTTTAATCTAATTCTAATCTAATTTTAATCTTTTTATGTATAATAAGAGATAGAAAGGAAAATGTAATGTTCACAAAAGATGGAATAACCACGTCGTTCCGGTGGTATCCTTACAACCATATCACCGTGTGCGAATTAACTAAGGACGTATTTAGTGGGCCGTGGACTGGAATTGCCAGACTTAATCCAAACGACACAAACAATACATATGAGGCACAGAACATAGCCCTTCATCGAGCCCTGATTCATTCCACCATAGATACGCACAGCGCACTAAGATTTCTTAACGCTTGGCGCGCCGACTACAAAGCCAAGCACCCCGACAAGCCAGCGCCCGCACCAAAGAAATGGAAATGCCCCGAAGGGCGCTACCGATTAGGGCAGAACGAAATAATACAAGCGGGCGATGTATTCCATTGGTCGGCAGCACCAAAATCAGAGCCGCTGCTTTATGGCGAAGATACAGAAGTATCAGAGGAAAGCATCGGAATGTCTGTAAACGAATTTATGGAGTCTATTCCCATCACCCGCGCCCTGCCCAAGCCAGAACCTACACCGCGTTTCCGCATTCCTGAGGGCTGGCGCAAGTTGGGCGACAAGGAAACGATGCAGGTAAGCGACAAAGTTTGTTGGACTTTGGGTGCTAATCATATCAAAAGCGAATTACTATCAAGCTCTGGTTTCGTTGGCAAACCAGCTATTTTTGCAAAACAGAACCTCCACGACGATAACAACGACGCTTATGTTATCCGCAAACTGCCAGAACATGCCCCGCAGCCGGAAACGCCAAAGCCCACCTGCCAGATACCCGAAGGCTGGTACAGGATCACCGACATGAATGATAAAGTTTGCGAAGGGGATAGGCTCTTGTGGATATCACTAATATTTAGATCAATAACGAGTGATATAAAATTAAAAGAAAGCGCAGGAAAAACTGTTAGACAAACCTTGCACAAGTTAAATTGGAGTAACGACCTCGACACCTGCATCATCCGCCGCATCCCAGAAGGCGCGAAGTTTATCCACGGCAAGTTGATGCGCCGCCTTAATGATGGTGAAAAACTAACACTGGGAGACTACGGAGTAAATAAGCCACCACGCGACTTTGGCGCTTGGGAAGTAACCGGATTATGTGGGTGTATAGTGAGTTACGCAACAGCCCATAAAGACATGAAAGGCTTCTACCGCCCAATACAGAAAGGATAATAATAAAAATGAAAGTATATATGTTTACAGAAGATGAATTTGAATTACTTATAGAAGGATTGGAGGCTAAATGAAAACGCGAGAAGTATTACCCTGTGGAATATTACGTACTTTTGACCAAACTTATTATCTCTTAAGACCATCACCAGAGAAGCCGAGGACAAATTGGGAAACTTGGAATACATTTAGATGGCTGGTTGTGCCTTATTATCCACTAGAAATTTTAGATAGTCTGGATATTTATGATTACGCACGTTACATAATTACTACATCATTCACAGTTGAGTTTTGGGATAATCCTATCAAGATTACCATAAAGGTATTAGACCAATATGATGTAATGGAGGAAGAATTAGATGGAAACAGTTAAAGTATTTATGCATTTGCAACAAATAATGCCAGACCCGCGCCCATTCAAGCCATCATCGCCGATACTGACTACAACGGGTATACAAGTAGCAATTCCTATTCCATTTGAAACTAAATATATTGATAATTATGATTGGCTTATTGCACATCCAGAGCAACTTGAACCTATTCTTTCTCTTGCTGGTTTGGCTTATCTCTGTGAACAATGTGAAATTGCTATGAGCCAAGTAAATAAACAAGAGCCTGAATCTGGCGAAGCCTGGGAAGAAACCACTACTAGCGAAGATAACACCGTGTCAGGCGAGAAAGTCGCTGATGATGGTTGGGGTGCTACATTTGATACTAATGATGCGGGTAAAGCAGATGAAGAATTATGGGAAGGTAATGAGGAGGACTGGTCATGAAAATGATACATTTCATAATATATGTGGTTTGTGTTGCATTTATATTAACCGCATCGAACAGAACAATTAATGAATGGCAGTATTGGGCAATAGTAATTACTATATTTATATTGGGACTAAATATTATGGCTAGGATGTTGGAGGAATAGTAAAATGGCAGGATACAAACCACCAAAAGTAAAAACAAATAGCGGCTTATATGGGGCAGCTACAATTGAATTAGGTATGTCAAAGGGAAAGCCTCAAGCCAAAATAACCTTTGTAGATGGGGATAACGAAGGAAAAGTATTTTATATTCCCAAAGATAAATGCCCAACATATGTGCAAAAGGGTAGATGGAGCGTAAACTTATCATCTGATGGGAAAGAATTACGCAGGATGTCTCCCATTAATGGCAGGTTTAGAGGAAAAGTGGCAAAGTTCGCGGCGGCAAAGGGCAAAGAACCCGCTCCGTTTACTCAGACGAATACATTTGAGGGAAAGACATTTTCATCTGATGTGTTTACGGTAATTCTGGAATTTACAGATGCAAAATGTAAAGGAATGCAGACAGCATACCGCTTAAATTATAACTTTGCAGAGGCAGAGGGTGGTGTAGTTGGCATATCTCATCTTAAGTCTAAATACACTCGTCATTTAGAGCGATTTTTAGATGTCTCTGGTGCATGGGATAAAGGCGAAATGAAATATGTCGATAATGTTTTGCCTAACTTTGAGAAGCGCATTTTACGCGCCGCTAAAGAATTTGATATTCAAATGGTAGATGGTTGGGTTGATGCTTTATATCCCTTAGCTGATAACGAAGAATTAGAAGGCGAAGAAACAACGACAGAAGAATCAGAGCCTTCTGAATTGCCAGATGAAGAATTAATTGACCCCAACGAAATGCAGTGGGAAGGCGAATCTTAACAAGTAAATAATTTATAGGAGGTTTCCATGAACGTAGTAACTGATACACCTCAGATACGTCATGAAAGATATTGTGTAAACTGTGACGTACCAGCAACAAAATCATGTCGTTATTGTGGATTACCTTTGTGTGATTACTGTGCGAAAACGGGAGATAGTGTTTGTAGTTCTTGTTCAGAAGAATGTCGGGAGAGTTCAGATTATGAGTACGGATTATTTACATAAATATCCGTTAGTGGAGTTTAGGCAAGATGTAGAAGGAAAGAAAATAAAACGAAAGGGAGCGCTGGTAGGGGAATGGCTACTAATAACATTCCCCTCCACAAGAGATGAAGATGCTAATACATATAAAATATTTCACTTCCCTAATGGAAAACCCGTAATAAATGCTACATTCCTTAGTATAGATGATGCTTTTGGTATGGCGGAAACGCTGGATAAAGTATATGGAGAGTTCTTCCCAATATGGACAGATTACCCTGACGCAGATATATTAGGGATGACTCAATGGACAGTAAGGAACGGCGTAAATCTATATAAGATTGCTAAGGAAATGGCGCATAAGAATAAAGTAACGAAATTGGATGTAAGACAAATATTTCATAGATATGGAGTGATATAAAATGAATAAATTTTGGGTAGTTATGCAAGATAAGTCTCAAATGCAGGCGCATGTAAGACATGATAGCGTAGAATCCGCACAACGAGAGGCTAAACGATTATGCCAAGAAAATAACAAAGAATTTTTTGTGTTTGAGTGTTTAGGAGCAATGAAACCAACATCACCATCCGTAGAATGGGATAAGGCAATTGAATTTCCATTTTAATTATGAGTGATCTTCTTGATGAAATATTTGATAAATTAGATTATGCTCAGCGTTACGAGGACAGCGTTTGGGGGCGCTGCCCATTCCATTCTGACAGCCGCCCATCCTTCATGGTACACGAAGATAGATATTATTGTCAGGCGTGTGGCGCTCAGGGAAAGACCAAAGACTTATTAGATAAATTATCTGGTCATATTCCCCAACCAGCGCCTGACTACTTCCATAACCCATTTACCAGATGGTTGAAAGACAACACATTGCCTAATATCCTAAAGGGCGCATGGGAGAATCTAAAACAACACCCATCTGCATATCTACGAGATAGATGCATATCTTATGAATGGCAGATAAAGTTAGGCATGGGCATGAGAGACGATTGGATAACCTTCCCAATTCGTAATGAGAATAATAAGATAATTGGGGCAGTAGCTAGGGCAGGGCAAACTAACACAGCGCTAGCAAAGTATGTCGTACCTAATGGGCAAGACCCCAATATGATTTATGTGCCTGATTGGGAATTATTCAAAGCCTCTGATATAATCTATGCTACATTTGGTATTTTAGATGCGGTTTCATTAGTTATTTGTGGTGCTGGTGCGTTTAGTACCACAAATGGGAAACGATTGAATGATGTGAGCGCCCTAGATAAAGTTAGAAAAAGAATAATATTTTTACCTGATAAGATGGAGGAAGGGGAAGCAAAGAAAATAGCGGCGCGTTTGGGGTGGAGGGGAGCAGTTGCTAAAATTAATTATCCTGATGATTGTAAAGACCCTAACGATATTTATTGCTATTCTCCTAGAATGTTAATGATGGCAGTTGGAACTTGGAAACGTTCTCAATATAACGAAGAAAATGAATTAGATAATAAATTGGAGTTACAAATCTAATGATATATAAACCACCAAAAATAATAGAATCAGATGAAATAGAAAAAAGAACATATCCCGTAATATGTCCATAATGTAAGAAAAAGTTAGTAATACGGAAAAACAAACAAACAGGAGAAGAATTTGTCGGGTGTTCTGGATTTCCTGAATGTTATTATACTCGTAGTTTGGGTGATCCTAATCGTACTACTATTATTATAAATGCTAGAGGAACTCACAACAGATATTTCGGTTATCCGCATGGAGCATGTAATGATATGGATGCTATAGGAGATTTGGCAGATTTGCAGTGGAATTTATTGGGATAAAATATTAATGTTATCTTTATGAGGTGGTAATGGCATCAACGTGGTTGGAGTGCAGCGAAACGGCGTTTGGTTTGGTTCTCAGTAATAAGGTAAGTTTGACAACAGTTAGAGAAGATTTATTTCATGTGCCATATAATGATGGCATAAAGTTATTGAAACAAGGAATGTCAAAAGAAGATGTATTATCCGCGATAGGTTTAGATGCATACCAGACTGCCGTACACGCCGCCGAATACATAAATGGCACAAGCAGTCTGGATTGGGTATCTATGCTAGAGAAATCATCTATTTATTATGATGCTGGCAATAAACTGGAAAAATTTAGTAAGAAACTCCAAAGAGGCGAAGAAATAGACTGGTCACAGATTACATATATCGCTAACAAAGCACAGACCAACGTGGCTTCTGGATTAGTGCCAATGACAGATGTAAAAGGACAAGAAGTACCATTTATAAAGACTGGCTGGCAGATATTTGATGAGCATATTGGCGGCTTCCCAAATTTAGGGCTTGTAATTGTTGGTGGCAATCCTGGCGTTGGAAAAACCGCTTCAATGACTAAATGGGCTTCCAGCTGGGTAACAGAACATCCAAAACAGAAAGTTGCCATATTTGAACTAGAGCAAGAAGCATGTGAGATAAGAGACAGAATAAATCAAACAGAAACGCTTACCGAGGAGCAATTATCCCGAATTGTTATTTCCGATGAGCCACTAAATTTAGAGCAGATTTTGAGTAAGTGTGCAGTAATAGAAAACTTGGGCGTTATTTTCATTGATTATGTGGATTATTTAGTACGTGGAGAAGTAACTGAGCCTGTTATGTCTGGCATATATCGCACAGCCGTATTAGGTAGCAAACAGTTACACTGCCCCATTGTGCTGTATGCACAATTAAGTGGTTATGAAGAAGGCATACCTAAGCCCAGGCATTTGCGCTGGACGCGATTGGCATTTGGTCTTACTTGGATGTTATGTATGCTATATAACCCATCATCTGATGAGCATAAGTTTTCTAGTGATGAAGATGAACGATTACTCCCTGGAGTGTTTAGAGATGTGCCTACTGCTTATATGATTGTATATAAAGTAAAGGGGGGCTTTAGGAAACATTTAGAGGATTCTCCTGGTGCGATAGCAATACCATTTAGAGGAGATAAAGGTTGGCATAGCACAAAAGGTAAATGGTTTAGTTTGAAGAAATCGTGAAGGAGATAAAATGAAAAAAGTATATAACATAATTAATCTGACAGAAGATGAAGATGGAATTTGTGAATGGAAATATAACGATGACTGCGAATGGTGGGAAACTGATTGTAATCGTTTGTTTCAGTTTTTTAATGGCACTCCTAAAGATGCCGGATTTGAATTTTGTCCTTTTTGTAGGCGAGAATTGCTGGAAAGTCTTGACAAATAACACGGAATGAACTATAATGATGTAAAGGAGAAATGAAAATGCCAAATCATGTGACTAATAAAATTATCTTTGATGTCAAAGAGGGTTCTAAAGTATTTAATGATGTTTGTCCAGAAGGGAAGTTTGATTTTAATTTACTTATCCCAGCGCCGCTAGGTTTGTATAATGGAAATGTTGGGAAGGAAGAAAAAGAGGACTTTAAATTAAATTGGTATGATTGGAATATTGAGAATTGGGGAACAAAATGGAATGCTTATAACCAAACTATCTGTTCTGATGATGGAAATGGAAAAGCATATATAAAATTTGATACTGCTTGGAGTGTGGCATATCCAGTAATCGCCGCATTTGCAAATAAATTCAATATTCCTTTTCTATTAAAATATTATGATGAAGGAGAAAACTTTTGGGGAATTGAAGATTATGGCATAGATGAATTTGCACCAGATTATATAAGTCGTTTAGCAAAACATTTTATGTTGGAAGGAGATAGAAAATATCTTTGTATTGAACTAAAGGGATACGATCCAGATAAACTCGATGATGAAGAATAAACACAGTGTTATAATATTTGATAGAAAATGGAGATAATAATAAAATGCTCGAAGAATTAAAATCTAAACTAAAAGAACTAGCCGAATTACGGCGGGACATCAAAAATCAAGAAGAATACATTGCCGAACGCAAAGCGGAGTATGAGGCTACACCAGCATACCAAAGTTATAAGAAAGCCACAGAAGCAAAAGCAGATTTAACTAAACAAGCGGACGAAGTAAAACGAGTTTGCATTAATATAGGTCAATTAGCTTCGGCTCAGACCAATTGGGAAAATCGTAAACCCGTTTCTGGAGTAGAAGTAAAGAGGTTTTCTACTTTTGTGTTGAAAGATGAAACTGCTGCTAAAGATTGGGCAACTAAAAATAAACCATCCGTCTTGACACTAGATATGACGGAGTTGAAAAAAGCAGTAAAAGAATTAGAGTTGCCTTGGTTTGCGATAGAAGATGATTATCGAGCGCAAATAGATTCAGATTTATCACAATATTTGGAGGAATAAAATGGAAAATAGAGATAGGCAAATAGCAGAAGAAATTATAACCTTGCAAATATCATCAAAAGATTCCTTAAAAGATATATTTGATAAATTTTTCTCTATCATGCGTAAATATGGAATTAAAAAGGGACTGCAACAATATAATGATGATGGAGAAGAAACTGGAATTTTATTTGATAATTTTGAGTGGACATTATATAAACAATTATTATTTTCTACTTTAGAAAGTCATATTAATATGCAAACATTATTTGGAGAATTAAAACCTCCAGAGGACTTGGAGAAATAAAATGAATAACGATTTATTACAACAAATTTTTGAGTATTTAACAAAAACTACAGAGTTGTTAGCGTCGGAAGGATATAAGTTGGCATATAAGAAAGCAATATATTGGGGTGTGGTAGATTTGGTCATGTTTGTTATTTTGCTAATTGTAGCCATAGTTGCTTTCAAATACATCAAAAAATATTGCGAGAATAATGAGCATGATGAGCCGGATAAACTGTTTTACACCTGGGTGGGAGGATTTATGACAATATGTATTGCTGGTTGGTCTATAGGCGAGTTGTTTTGTGCTTTGGACTGGTTAATAAATACGGAATTAGGCGCTATTAAACTAATGCTTAGTGTATTCAAATGAATATCTATCATACTGTCCCTTCCCACCAACCTCCCAATAGCTATGTTGGTTTAGACATAGAGATATTTGGTATGAATGACAAAACATTGCACAGACCAACTAGCGGAGTATTTGCTTGCCTAAGCATAGCTACATCACCAGAGGATGTATATATGATACACTCTCCCGATGAGTTGCCTCCCACATTGCAAGCTATAAAGGACAGCATTTGGGTAATACACAACAGCAAGTTCGATTTGACCCATATGAGGCGTTGGGATACAATAGCGCCCCGCAAGAAGTTATGGGATACGATGCTGATAGAGCGTATATTATGGGGAGGATACTTTGATACTTTTGGGCTGAATGATTTAGCCAGACGCTATCTTGATATATATGTGGAGAAAGAGACGCGGGACGAGTTCAAGAAAGCTACTGTGATGGATGAGCGCATGATACAGTATGCGGCGCTGGACGCGTCCATTTGTCTGCAAATAGCGTATGCACAGCAAAAGAAGATGACCAAAACAGACTTTAAGATTTGGTCAGAAGTAGACAGAGATGCTATGTGGGCAGTAATGGATTTCAAGGGCATGGCTATTGATGTAGATAAGTGGTTAGCATTATCTGAAAAGAATAAAGCTAAGGCAGATGAGATAAAAGCGCAGTTACCTTTTAATCCAGATTCGCCCTCCCAAGTAAAAAATTATTTATCTGTCAGAGGATTTAAAGGGATGAAGAATGCTCAAGCAGAGACGATAGAGAAACTTATAAAGAAACATCCAGAAGCGGAGGCTACACCATTAGCGATTGCACAACAAGAATATAAAACTTATGCCACTAGAGCGAAACGATACGGAGAAAGTTTCCTAAAAGACCACTTAGAGTATGATGATGGTGTAGCCGTTATTGTGCCTGATTGGAATGTTACGGGGGCTACTACGGGGCGCATGAGTTGTAGTGATCCTTCGCTTCACAATATACCAGTAAGAGACACCAAAGAATTTAGAGAATGTTTTATTGCCAGACCTGGGCATAAGATTATTGTTTGGGATTGGTCATCTCAAGAGCCTCGCATTACTGCACACATATCTCAAGACCCCCGCCTATTACAAATATTCAGAGACGATAAAGATATTTACTGTGAGATGGCGTGGGATATAAAGCAGGAACGGATAGATAAATCTAACCAACTAAGAGATGACATGAAGCCAGTATTCCTTGGGGCTACGTATGGCTTATCCAAATATGGACTAGCAAAAAGATTGAATTGTACTGTTGATGAAGCAGAAGCATATCTAAATATGTTCTTTAGAAAATATCCTGGTGTAAATCAATATGTAGAAAATCAACGTAGAGAGAAGCGGTATGTTCATACTATCTTGGGGCGCAAGTATTATATAAATCCATATGCAGAAGGCGGAGAGAATAATGCCCTGAACTCTCCTATTCAGGGTAGTGCTGGAGATATGCTGAAACAGACATTTGCTAAGATGTGGAAAGAATGGTCGTTTGATTTTCCATTTAGTTTAGTGGGCGTAGTGCATGATGAAATGATAGCGGATGTTCCTGCTGAATATGCAGAGGAAGTAAAGAAGTTTGGGGAACGTTGCGCTGTAGAAGTAGGGAAAGCAATGTGTCCTAGCGTTCCTTGGAAGGTAGATAGTTACATTGGTAGCAGTTGGGCATGTAAGAAATAAAGGAATAAATATGAAACCAATAATGGAAGCGAGAGAAGGTAAAAAGAGAATAGGAAATGCTCTAAAAGAAGTATCTGGGGTAGGGACAGAATATACATATGAGAAGATGGAGAATGAAGAGGTAATAAAGACTCTTGAGGCAGTACACAGAATTTTAGTTCTTGCTTGGAGAGATTTAGATGCCATGATAGATGAATGGGAAGATGAGAGAGGAATAGATAGACCTTTATGACTGATGCTTGGGATGATGTCTTAAATGAATACGATTGTCCTGTATGTAAGCGGGAGGATTGTGTGCCACCTACAGGGATGAAGTCCTCTCCTATTCTACTCATTGGAGAATTTCCAGGGAAAGATGAGATTAAGTATGGCAAACCGTTTTGCGGTGCTACTGGCGGCGTCCTTCGAGCAGAGTTAGCTTATCTTGGTATAGACATCAAGCGACTAAGAATATGTAATCTCTGGTTACACGAACCATCTAAAAATAAAGCACTAGATGAGAAGTGTTTAGCATATAGTGCAGGTAAAGTAATAGAAGAAGCTAAAGGTAAGAAAGCTATCTTGCTGATTGGTTCTGACACAGTAAAATACTTTACAGGATATTCTGTAAAGAAAGTATCTGGTTTATGTATTACATCGTCATACTTATCTGCTCCAATAATAATGGCAATGCCTAACCCTGCCGAAGTATTTAAGGGTGGTGGAATGGGAGAAGTAAGATTATCTCTGGAGAAGTTTGCTAAGAAGGTAGAGGAATTATTATGAGCGAATATATTTATGGAAGAAAGATAAACGACATATCAGAGATATATAAAGGGGACGGAATTACTACTTGTAAATTTTGTGGGGATACTGGAATGATGCACACATTTAGTAATGATGGATATTTTTATAATGATGCTCCTTGTTTCTGTAAGCACGGACAGGAAAAAATGAAGAGAAATGAACAAGGGGAAATGAGTACAAAATTAGATTTGCGCATTACTTGGGAATGTCCCCACTGTGGACAATTAACAGAAACATCTTTTTGGGATTTTGAAGTTATATTTAATGGAACATCATTCCAATGTAATAATTGTAAGCGCAATATTGTAGTAGAACTATATATTGCACAAGATGAGGAAACAGAATGACTGACGAACTTATTATATTAAGCAGTTTAGACCAGTCATTACCTATTGATACAGACTGGATACTGAATAAGGTAGAAACAATTATCAACGAATCGCTAGAGAAGAAAGATGCCGAGATTGCTTTGGTTGCCTGCGAGCAACTTATAAAAATATCTGGCTTATCTGGTGTAGGTCTTGCTAAGATGCTTTACTTATTAGAAACTAATTGGTATAAGTATGAGCGAGACGATGAGTTTGACGAAGTGGCATATGTTAGGTTTGGTAAGCATAAGCATACGGTTGGCAGATACTTAGCGGTGTATAAAGAATTATTCGCTAAAGATAACATACCAGAGCAATATAAAAAGGATATTCAGCAACAACCTATAAGACAACTAGATTACATCGCCGCCGCTCTGAAACAGGGAGAAGAATTAGATACGAATGATTGGGAAAAGTTAGCCCATGCCCCTGATATTAACACCGTGTTGAAAGTATTGCGTGAAGATGTGCGAGGCAAGCCACCAAGAAAAGGCTCGCTTCAATTATTCATGGATGATTTAGGTAGCTTATGGGCTACATTTGAGAAGGATAGATTTTTTGTTGGCTCTCTGGAAGTAGATAGTGATGAAGAAGCAGTACAGAAAGCGATAGAAAGAATAAAGAAGGGAGCGGGAATATTGTAATGAAATCAGAAAAATTAGTAATAGATAATTGGAAAAAATTACAATATTATAATAATGAAGGCATAAAATTTCAAATGATAATCACCGATCCTCCTTACAATTTAGACAGATATTTAATATCTGGATACCATTTTCATTTTACTTCTATTTGTATTGGAACTATTATTATATTTATGCCCCCAGAAAATCCTTGGAGATTTCCTGCGAATCAATATCTTTTTTGGGAAAAGCCCATATCAACTAAGAACACATCCAAATCATATTCGAGATTTGTTGAGATGATGTTCTTATATGAAATGGAAAATCATAAATGGAATTGTAATAGACATTGGTCACAATACACTAATGTATTCAAAGACTTAGTAGATGACACAAAGTTACACCCCTATCGTAAGCCTCCATCTCTGATTGAGAGATTGATATTAAACCATACTGATGAAGGTGACTGGATATTAGACCCATTTGCTGGTTCTTTCGTAGTGTATGATGTTGCTATGAAACTTGGTAGAAATTGTATTGCTATTGATAAAGGAGAATAAATGACAATAAATATATTAGGCGATGCTCCCAAAATAACTCGTCAAGTTACTGGTTTATATTCTTTCGATAGAGCCTTCGTAAATGCTAATGGTGATATTGGCTTCCCTATTGGTATTGGCGCAGAGATATTCGGGGCAACACATATTGGTAAATCTACTCTTACTTATGGGTTAGCTGGTATCATTGCCAATGCACAAGAAAAGAACATTGCACTTGCAGATTTTGAGGGTTTTGACCCTGACTTTCTAATATCGGTATTGAACAACGTAAAATTTTCCGGTAACGTTCAGTATTTACAGAATAAAGATGATGAGGTAACACTAGATAGTTTAATTGTTTACTTATATAAAGATGATTATTCTGTAGGCATATTAGATAGTGTCGGCAGTATATCTCCAATTGCTGAGGCTACGGGAGATTTGGGAGATGCTAATATGGGCAGACGTGCATTCCTAATGGCACAATTTTCTCGTAAAGGCGTGCATTTGCTTAGAGAAAAGCCAGGAAAAACCATATTTGTAATAAATCATTATTATCCTACTATTGGTGGGCGAGGAGGAGATACGCCAGGAGGCGAAGTAAAGAAATTCCTTCTTTCTGTGCGCATTCATGTAAAACGTAAATTTGTAAAGGGTAAATATGAAGAATACCCTGATGGCAGTTATATTATCGAAGGCATAGTAAAAAAGAATCGTTGGGGCTTAAAAGATAAAACATTCAATTTATTTGTGCTTGCTGGTAAAGGGATACATTTAGGTTTGACCGCGATGTATGATTGTGTAGCCCTGAAAAAAGCTACAAAAGATAAAGTAATAAAGATTGGAGATAAATCTTTTGGGCATTTGAAAGATATTGTATGGCAAGCACAGCAAGGGAATGATGCTTTTTTTATGCCATTTTTTGAAGCATTAAATACTATGGATAATGAAGAAACTATAAGCAGTAATGAGGAAAATGAAGATGGAAACGATACGATTGATATTGAAGAAGATATTTGATATTATAGGAACAGCAATTAAAATAAGTATCATAATACTCGATTTGGGAGGATTTGCAAGTGCGGCGCTGTTTGCTTGGGTATATAATGATGGCGATAATCCAGAAGAGGCAACGTTTATTGGATTTGTTATTGGAACTATTCTGTGGATTATATTAGTTGTATATGTGTGTGGTCGCTGGATGATAAGATAATGGAAACATTGAAGATATTGAGCCAACAGACACTGAATGAAAATAATTGGAGTATAGAGCAATATTGTATTACTGCTCCTATTCCGCTTACATCATTTACATCATTTGCTGGTACAGACCCAGGCAGCGTTAACTTAGGATTGAGCGTGTTATCTCCTACTGATAATGGAGAAGATGTAGCATATTTATGGCAAGTAAACTTGGTCAGAGACAAAGACCCTATAGTGCGCATAATAATTACAAACAGCATCATTAACACCGTGTTTGATGCTTATACAAGATTCAATATTATGACAATAGAGGGAGTAGCATACTCTAAAGGATTTAGACAAGCAGAATTAGCTGAGCAGAGAACTGTTATTGCTTTACACTGTATAAATAAGCATGCAAGAACAAAAATAATAAATCCACTGACCATTCGTAAAAAAGTATTTGGTTCTGGTAAGATAAAAGCACATGAAGCATGGCAACTAGAAGGCATCCCAAAAAGTAAACAGCCTAATGATGCTCTCGCTGCATTAGCGTGTGCTTATTATGGAATGATGGAAGGAGAATAAATAATGCCAAACGGAGAGCACGAATATAGAAAGATATGGGAAATGGTTAGAGATATGCAAAAAGAATTAGAAAGAACTAAAGAATGGGCTATAAAGCTATCTAAAGAAAACGATAAAAAAGATGAAATAATAAAATCGTTACAGCTTACTATTCTTACTTTAAATCAGAGATGATGCCCTAAATATTATACTTGACAAGAATAGATGATGGTAGTATAATTAGTTTAGTAAAATAACTCATTCTAAATTTCCCGCTCACTTAACCGGGTGGGGACAGAGAGAAGAATAGAAAGGAAATAAAAATGGAAAGAAAACAAGTATATGAATTAATTGATGGAGAACGTGACTATCAAGATTCTAAGCCGCCACGCAACAAAACCGACAACGAATGGACGGTTTCGGAATGGATTAACTTCATTGAATTTCAACTCAATGAAGCCAAGTTAGCCATTTATTTTATGTCAGAGGAAAAAGCACTGGAACATGTTCGCAAATTAACCGCCTTGGGGGTTGCCTGCATGGAATACAACGATACGTTGCCACGATCAAAATGAGCAAAAGTGACAAGCGGCATTTTACGCAAATGCCACAAAAACGAAAAAGGTAATTTACGGAAAGGACAAACGAAATGGTTGAGACGGAACAAATCAGGAAAAGCGCACTTGCGTTTTGGGGAGAACAAACAATAGTGTTTGTGCGATGGAATGGCGGAATTGATATTAAACAAAGCGGACAGACTGTATTTATTTCAGATTACGAAGTAAATGACTTTATCAAAGCCATAAAACGGGCAGTAGAGTTATCCCACGAAGGGTAGCACCTTACCAACCGATGTGTGCAGAACGTTAGCAGAAAGCGAAGTTCTGTAACAAATATGCGGACGTGATGGAATTGATAGACATACCGGCTACCGGCGTGTGTGAATAGGCAGAATAGCACACATTGAGAGTTTGAGCCTCTCCGTCCGCACCTATGGCAACATCGAGGGCAACGAAAGCGCAGATAGTACCGTTGACAGAGCGCGGAATACACGGTTGATGGACAAGCAAGTAGTTGACCGACCTGGATTGCCAGAACCTTAAAATGCCCCAGGCGTAACAGCCGTCAATAACAATTGTGCAATTCAGGCTGGGGCAAATTGGGCAGTTACCGAAGTGGATAAACGGGTCTGACTGTAGATCAGATGTCCCTAGGACTACGGGAGTTCGAATCTCTCACTGCCCACTATGGCACGCATCAGCAGGAAATGCTACCCTTTGGGACGCGTTGCCAGAACGCCGCCGGACGAAATGCTGGGTACACCCGGGTGCCAGTTGCTAAGCTTCTGAGCCTATATCCGGCGGCAACCCAAAGCCCTGCCCCGTAACATCTGCGGACGCGCCTGAGGCAGGGCAACGGAAAGGAATAGAGAGATGAGCGAGACAACCGAACATGGAGAAAATATCGCTAATGACATTCAAGGCGAAGATGCTTATGGTTACAACAACGACCTTACGATTGCAGATGTGTGGAATATTTTAGACAATCTGCACAGTAAGTTTATGAATCAATACGTCAAATCAGGTGGTTATCCAGAGCGCGAAAAGGATATGACGGTTATATTTAGTCGCTGGATGGATGAACTGGAAGCGATTGACGAAGATTTGCCTATATAGAAAGGACGCGCAAAATGGCTAAAGACCCCGAAGAATATATTTTTGAAGACGTGTTACCACCAACGGCGGACGAAAAGCAGGATTATTTAGAGAAGGCGAAACAACACATGGACGGCATTGGAATATATAAGACAACCGATGGAGCAGGGGTGTTTGCCCTCATCGCCCTTGTCGAGCGGCTGGACACCATGAACGACAAGCTGGAGCGGATTGCGAGTAGATTAGACGATGCACTCGAACAAGGATTGCCGATAAGGAGCTAACCGATGGATAACGCACCGACACCGTGGATATTGGTAAATATAATGGACGAAAGCGGCGATTGTCGTATAGAAATAATTGCGAATGATGATGATTATTTATTTACAATTAACTATAAAGAACAGGATGAAGAAAAAGCCGTAAATTTAGCGACACGGATTATCGACGCCGTCAACTCCCACGCCTCTCTCGTGGAGGCGCTGGAAACCATAGCAAACAAACATATTGGGTATGAAGGATATCCAGAAGATAAATTCTTATCTGCATTAACAGATTTGCGGACGTTAATAAAGATCGCACAATCCGCCCTGGCGCAGGCGAAGGGAGAGGCGAAATGACACCGGAATTATTCGCTTCTCTGTTTTTTGGTTGTGGAATAATCAGTTTTATGATGGGATTTTACATAGGGTACTGGGTAGCAAAATGAAAACGTCTACGCTGTTATTAGGATATATTTTGGCGCTCAGAAAAGCTACTGATTATGCCCTTGAAGGTGGATTGTCACGCGAGAAACGCATAAGGTATGCCACCATAGCGGATTATCTAATGCGCCGCGTTTTTGAGCGGCTGGAGGCGAAGGATGACTGATACACCGCAGACACTCGATGAGGCGCGGAAACTTCTGTATGGACATCTAAAGCCATACCATAAATATCGCGAAGGATATTGCGCATACGAGGTTGGCGAGCCACCTGGATACTGGCGCTCACATCAATGCACCCGCAAGAACGGTCACGGCGTTGCTGGGTTGTACTGCAAGCAGCACGCACGAATATTAGACAGGAGATCGAATAATGCGAAAACGTGACATTATTATTGGAGCTATTTACAAACTAAAAAACAAATATGGATTAATAATTCCACGCAAAATAATAGATGCCAATGCTTATAGCAACCCTAATCCATTTGCTATCGTTGAATGTAAAAACGTATCAGATGAACATTCTGTAATTATGAAAATTGTTAACCTTAGATTGAGCGAATTCAGAAAAGATAATGTAGTATCCGCCCGCATCGTATAGAAACGGGCGAAAGTGTACGATGGGATCGTATAGTGAGGTGAAGGAAATGTGGACTATAAAAATTGATAATGGTTATTATGAATACGAATATATATTGTCTAAGGGCAACAAATATTCCATACAGAACATAATTGATATTGTTATCGACAATACTAACATGCGCCTTATTGGTTCAAGACCGGCAAAGAAACACAAACACACCAAATATGTTAGGCTGTTGCGTAAATTATCTGCCGCGAACGCGCGCATAAAAGAACTGGAGGCAGAATGAGCGAGTATGACATCTTGAGCAACTATGGTTTAGTTGATAGATTTGTTGCTTTGTTGAAAATGCAAGAACCGGAAGTGTGGCACGTCCGCGCCGCCATCCTTGCGCGCATGAACCAACAGCTGGAAGTATCACAAAAATCAAAAGACTTTTTAATCGAATTGATAAAAGAATTAGAATATATTCAAGGATCAATGCGTGGAAGCATAGGAGGAATTAATAATGCCTACCTTCCACAAATACGACGTGATTATTTTGATAGTTTGGTAGAAAAATTGCGCGTTTTTAGTAGGGAATATAGCAAACCGACACAACTAGTCAATGAACATCGCGACGACGCGAAAGAATATATATCCAAGAATGTATTATTACATCCGGAAGCGAAGGAAGCGGAGCACGAGGAGGTGGAGTTGACAGAAGGAATCATACAAGAAGGCGATGTTTTACACCTCATTAATGGTCAAGAATTTAATATAACGCCGGTATTTTGGGGTTATAACGTCAGCATTCTTTCAAAATATTACTTTGAAGGGTACAAAGTCACCCGCCGCGTGCCGCGCAAGAGCGCCGCGGAGAGGAAGCTGGAGATTGCGATAAGGGTGCTAGAAGAACTCAAAAATCACCCTCCAATATACGGTGTGTATGGAGTGGGATTTATATACCAAATACCAAATAAAGCCCTCGCCGAGATCGCCGCGGTGGATAAGGAGTAGAAAGATGAAAATATTTTTAGCTTGTCCGGTACGAGGAATTAGCGATGAATACCGCGAAGGAATTGAAGCACAAGTAAAACACTTGGAAGAACAAGGACACAAAGTTCATTATCCCCCGCGCGACACCAACCAAGACGACCCAACCGGGATAAAAATATGCGCCGAAAATCAAGCGGCAATTAATAGCGCTGATTGTATTTATGTCATTTGGGACGGTAAATCCCAAGGCGTTTTATTTGACTTGGGAATGGCATTTGTTATGAATAAACCATTGCGCACAATTGTGGGTTACATGCCTGCTATGACGAATGGCAAATCGTTCCAGAATATGATGTTTGCGTGGGAAGATATTATTTGATATAATTCCCCGTAACGATGTCCAGCTAAGCCTAAGGAAAGCGGAAATGCCGAACGCCAATGCTGGACTTTGGACGGCTAATGGTTTCCGCCCTACGCCGTCCGAGAGGTGTCGAGTACAAAAGGGATATTCCCCGCAACCATATGTTGTTTCCTGAATTGACAGTGAATTTTAAGGCTCGACACCAAAACAATTATCAAAGCCCGGAAATCGTATGGCGAACGAACGTATGTCCGAACAGACAAGAGACATAAGCCACGAGAGGAAACGCTAGGTTGATGAGAGGCTAGTTAGTACTGCAACGTTATTCCGGTACTCTGAGGCTACGACTGTAATGAGCGTCGCTTTGATAGACTCCCCGCCGTTTATCCACAACGGCGGGCGATTTTTATGTAACTCGCGTGCGTTTTCGTTACATTAGAGCGCCGTTATGTCACTACAAAATGAAGGTATTTTTGATTAAAGTACCTTCATTTAGTTTTAAACTACAGCCATTTACTCCAATCAGTCCAAGGCAATCCATTATCACAAAATAAATATGGGTATCCGTCTTTCAGCATACAAAAGGCTTTCATCATAGCATCGCTTTTACTGTCGTCTAATGAAGCATATGCTAACTTATTTTGCTCCAGCAGGCAGCCGTTATTTACCAGAACATATCTTCCATATCTATCGAAACCCATTGATGCATGATGCTCGTGATGGCTGATTATGTTTTGATGAAATTTGAATGCAATCTGTTCTGCTACAGTAAGTTGATTGATGCTGTAATTTTTTGGGTGAGTTATGCGCCATTCTCCAGTAGGTGTATCTATAATGCAGTATCCATAGTTAGACCATTTTAATTTGTTTGGATTTGAATAAACCATTGAGATTATGTCATTCTCATCAAATGCCCCCATAACGAATTTCTGCAATCGCCTATCATGATTTCCCATTAACCCATATATCTCATCAAATGTATTGAACCACATATCTAATAGGCTTTTAGCAGCTTCTCTTTCTTGTTCCCATGATGGATGTTGAACTACTTGAGCGTATGTACTAAACTGGTCATAAGAAAAGAAATCTCCAGCGATTAACAATTTTCGTGGCTTCTTTAAATGCTTCTTAGCAATCATAGATACTAGGGCTGCAAATTCCCAATCTGTATAAGGAACGTGAGCATCTCCAACTATCATAAAGTTTCCAGATAACCTAAAATATTCGTTGAAAGTTTTTACCTTGAAGTATTCTGGAGCAGAGATTATGCCCGCCTTTATTAATGCCTTAGCTTGATAATATCTATTTACAAAGCAAGTAGGTGTCATATCAATTGACGCGGCAAACTCCGCTTGTGTCAGGTCGGGGTCTTTGGCTTTGGCAATATCAAATGCTTCTACTAAAGCCTTACCATGTAGTTGTCCTTTATACATAGGCTATTTTATTTCATTATCCAAAATGCAAGCACGTCTGTCGTGCCGCTTGAACCATTATGGAAATATCGGTTTAGATTAGATGTAGCAAACCAACCTGTATCTTCCCCCGCGTCTAATTCATAGGGCAGTGGTACTGCACCAGAAGCATGTCCAATAAAGAACGAACCTGCATTGGTTGATCGTGCTTTTAGTCTTGCTTTGCTACATGGAATGTTTGAAAACTGGTCAGAACCAAATGTGCCAGTTATTACTCCAAACACATCAAATATGAGTGCATCAGAATATTCACTTCTATCTGTCATAGTTACCTCCGCAGATAATTATACCGTAATATACTCTACAAAGCAAGAGCCAGTATATAATTTAGCACAATATTGATTCCATCCAATGCGCAACCATACATTGCCACCTTCTGTAATTTCTTCAAACCATTCAAATGTCTTACCTTTTGGCATTGTGCCAAATTTAGTTCCTTTAGTAGATGGAGCGTTACGTACATTTAATCCAGTAAGGGTTTTTCCATAATAATGTGTTCCAGTTTTCAAAGTAGGTTCTCCAGGTTCAGGTTCTTCCGGTATTTCTGGTTCTTCGGGGTCGGGTTCTTCTGGCGTAGGTACATGAACTAGCCAACTATCAAACTCTGCTTGGTCTAGTATGTAGTTTACGTCAATATGTTTAGCTGTACCAGTCACACCAAAGAAATACGGGAATAAATAATCTTTATCTGCTTTGCATTGCCATAACACAGCGTTATCCCAATCATAGGGGAAGTATGGGTCATCATCATAATATTTTACTTGGTCTACGTAGTATCTTGCGGCATCTAATTTATATGTTTTCCAGGTAGATGAACGTAAGGTGTTGGGATTATGCCACGAGCCACGAGAATAATAAATAGGTGCTTTATATCCTAATGGGTCAAAATGTGAACCAATTAAATTCAGTAATTGTAAAGATACAGACGTAACTTTATCGGCATTGCAACCATCGGTATCTTCATTATCCAACATCAACTGAAAGGAAGGAACATGAGTTCCTAAACATTTCATTAGCCAATTGAATTGAATTGATGCAGAAATGGATGGCTTATTGAAATGGTATCCAGTCCAGGGCATACCTTCTGCTTCTGCACAAGCCACATTGTTTTCAAATTCTGAGTCTTTATAATCATTTCCCTCAGACATTTTGAAAATTAGTGCTTGTACTCCTCGTGCTTTAGCATATCTAATCATCTCACGAGTAAGTTTTCCATTGTAATGAGATAAATCCAATACAATGTTATATGGACACGGCATCAATTCAATGTTTAATTGTTCAAATACATTCTTTGCAGTAACCCCTAAAGTATAAGAACTGCTACCGGCAAATAATAATCCCAATAATTTTGCGGTATAACGTTCTGCTATTGCCGCGCCACTATCGCCACCACTAGAAGTTATATTACTGGTAAATACTTCTTTTACAGTATAAACTTTATTACCTGCACCAACTTTAAATGTGCCATTAATGGCGGTAACTTTACCTACGGTAAATCCAGTAGTGCGACCAAACTTCTCAACTGCCATACCAACTTTGGGATTTTCCAAAAACCAAACATCTCCAAGATTTAAAATGCCATAACGAGCAAGGTCATCAGACGCTAATTTCGCGACGGCACAATCGGCGGTTGCACCATCTTTCATCTCCACAAATCTTTCTAGATAACCAACTGTATCCGTTGATACATTCCCCCCATCTGCAATTCCAGGCTGGACGATTGCATCGCCTTTTTTGCCTTTGTTTAGATTTGCCAGAATGTGATTGTTGCTTAATAGTAATAACTCCTTAGTAGTTTTATCCCTAACAATTAGACTAATAGTGCCAGCAGTAACATCTTTATGGCTGACAGATAAACCACCATAAATAGGGCGAATACGTTTAGTTGGCACAACTGAAAGATTATATTCTTCTTTCTCGCGTAAAGGAACAGACATTTTTCTTTCGGACATGAGAGACTGTCCCCAATCCAGCATTTGAGGCAGGTCTGTTTCAATAATTTCTAAAGGGGATTTGGTATAAGCATCAAAGGAATCCATTTCCAAAGAAGGTTTATTTTTATCTTTGAAAATTACAATACCTTTCTCGCTTTGCCCTACGCCTATGACATCAGAACGCCATAGCCATTTATTTTCACTTGCGTCTCGTAGCTCTCGTAGTTTTTCTGGAGAAACCCTTTTGAGATTACGCTTGATTCTATTATATGCTCGTTGAAATCTATTCATTGGCTTCCTTTTCTAAGTTACTTATTTGGTCAAGATAATCCATTCTAAGACCTTCTAAACGAGTTAGCTCATCTACTATAGGCTGTAATACTTTATCATCTGCCCCAACTTTTTTGTTGGCAGAATGAGCACAAGTCAGCTTAAATATTAAAGTATTTACTTCTTTCAAAAGTTCTTTTATTGCAGAAATTTTTTCTTCTGGAGTTAATTCTATATCATTCATAATTCTACTTTCTCCGCTTTATGTTCTTTGGCTACATTTTTATCTCTAAAATCTTGAACTACATGAGTGATATGTTGAGTAATAATTCTATCAAAATAATCATCTAAACTTTCTGGATTATCAATTTCTTCTTCTATTACAGATTCTGATTTATCTAAAAGTTTTATGACTTTAGATACTCGTATTTTATCTGTATAGCCTTTACGTCTAGTATAATCTTCTACTATAGATTTATCTTGAATCAATTCGTTTATCTTTAACATTTTCTTTCCTTTCGTATAGTACGAGTATATCATGCCTGTTTACACAATCCAATTAATTGCAGAAACGCAATAACTTCATCTACCGTTTTACCCGCGCCTGTAGCCAATACCTGTTGTACTACAGGTGTAACATTATGAAAACTTAATTTAGCCGAGGTATTCTTGCATAAATAAAGTTCGTCATCGCTGGCATCGGTTTCAATAAGAGCATATGTTGTACCATTCAAGCGGAAATCTGCGTCATCCGCTAAATCTAAATTTAATATTATTTGACCTGCATTTGTTCTTATTGCATAATTCGTTGGCGCTCCAGATTGGCTTTCTATATATAAACCAGTAGCAGTCGTGGTTACATTGGCATGTCCCTGATTGTAGATGTAAACGCCGGTAGAGTTCGTTACTTGCTCTGTTCCGCCACTGCTGTAAAAGAATGGCGATTCAGCAGCTACAGCGGCGGCGACTCCAGTTAATTCAGCAGTATAACCAGTTTGGGCATTAATTTGAACGCGTCCTTTTAGCCCGATTGCCGCCGTTCCTACTCTTGCATTTGCAGTATTAGCAAAAACTTCTGCACCACACTGCATACCTGTGTTGTAATTAGCTAAAACATCTGTTGTTCTAACTACATATAACGCGCCTGTAAGCGATCCAGTTGATGTATTTCTGACATCTACTCTTAATCCATATCTTCCCGAAGAACTTGAAAAAATATTGTAAATATATACGTAATTCGTTGCACTTGGGGCAGTACCTATTCCTATTGTCGTTCCGTCATCCCTAATCAGGCTATTTGTAAGGGTATTTGCATCACTCCACTTTGCAAGATAATTAGCTGTGCCTGTTCCTAGCGCCACTGTTCCGGTTGCAGGTATAGTCAAATTAAAATTATCTGTAGCAGTTAGCGTTAAGGTCTTTCCAGAAGAAACCGCTAATGCTAATGTGCTAGTAGCTGTAGCAGTAACAGTTAATCCAGAAGGCAATAATCTATTTATTACTTCATCTTTGAGTGCGTGTAAGCCTATAAGTAACATGGTTTTATTATACCTTACGGAAGAAATCTACTAATGCTTCTGTATAAGCTGTGCCAGACTGTAGTTTAGGTCGTCTGAATAACAACCCAACTTCATTAGGTATTCCAGTAAATGCTTTTGATTGTGTTCCTACTTCTTGCCACGTCATTCCATTTTTGGAAAAATATGCTTTATATGTATTAGTTGCTGTATATGAGCCACTGGTTATTTTAGATAATTTTAAATATACAAAATCCGTAGGGTCAACAATTTGCCATTGTGTAGTAGTCATGCCCGCCATACTTCCAGTAGCAGAATTAACACTACCTATACATCTAGCAGACTGGTTCACTGATACACTATCATTAAATTCTATAATTGACCCAACAAATTCAAATGTTCCACTTGTACCTAAATAAACTTGAATATCAGAATACTCTGCTACCTCCATAGGCTGACCATCCATAGATAATGCGGCTTTTGCAATAAAACTAAATGTACCTGTTGCATCTATCCCTGTAGGTGCTGGTTGATATATGCGAGGTTGTGCTTGAAAAATGTCTTGTCCAGCCACATTTTCTACTAAACCTACCCACAAATAACCAGGGTATTTTGATGTGGAAAATGAGTTTGGAGATGATGGATTATTTATTTGTTTCCACTTTGCATTTATGCTAGTCGAATCAAAATCATCGTCCCAAGAAGTAGGAGATGTTGGATATGCGTCTCTATCGTAATTATCATAAAGATAATCTTTCACAACTCCATTAGGTACACCGGCGTTGGCTTCGCCCATAACAAATCTGGCATCATACGGAGGAGAATTTAGCGTGTTTATTATAGGCACACCCCATATAGCAGTAAATATAGTGCCTGTGGGATGAACGGAGGTTAGTTGATAAGTACCAGAAGCAGGATATTGTTCAGTAAAGTCTATTACTGGACTTTGTGCTACACCATTTATGAATAATGACAAGGTTCCAGTAGCATATACATGGTCAGGGACAGCCCAATATGCTCCGGTAATAGCAGTAAGAGCCTCTGGTGCGCCAGCACGTACATATGTGGAAGTACCAGATACGATGGAATTGGTAATGTATGCTACTGTGCCAGATACAATTACACCAAATCCAGCATGAAAATCTATTCCAGTAGTGCCGGTGGCTTTTTGTGTTCCACCTTCATATATAGTAATAGATGAACCACCACCACCAACCAAACCTGGATGAGCATTTGGGTCTGCTATATGGTCATCTAAATATCTAAATTTTTGATATTCATAAAACGCAACATTCAAATCCCAAGTATTAAACCCTCTTGCCCCAATATCCCAAGCATCTCTGATTAAGGTTGCTTGATTAGAGCCAGTATAATTATCAATAGAATCATAGATGATTACTTGCTTTGGTGCATATGCGGCTATTTGTGTTTCTGTGTATGTTCCTGTGGCAGCAGAGATTGTATCTGTTTCGCTCCAAACCACTGATGAATGACTAATAACTTTTATGGTTGGAGACACTGCATTTACTGCCTGTGCTTCTGCTTGAGATTGAACTTGAATTAATGCTCGATGTTGCCAATTATTTGCTACTAAAAGTTCTGCTATTGAACGTGAATTTGATGCAGTTTTATTTTCTATTTGTAGTGTAGTATCTAATGGGTCTAATGCAGTTATGATTGCTTGTAACGTAGGAGGATGATATGTACCTGAATGACGGCTTGCATTATATCCATAACCTCCATCTATCCATAGTGCATCTAATTCTGCATCTGTTTTATCTACAACGTTGCCTGCACCATTAGTAGTTCTGTTTACTGTATCATCATGTATTGCATACCACGTTCCATCTGCGCTTTGTCTTACATCAATTTCTGAGCGGTGCGCCCCTCTCCAATATGCAGATAAAACAGCCGCAACAGTATCTTCTGGATAGCCATCAGTATTATTTATATCTCCACGATGAGCGATGACTATAAAGGGTTCATGAGTATTCAGGTCTGATATTGTTGGATTAATGCTTTGTATATATGCCACTGAGCCAGTTACATCAACATGCAAGCCCACATCGAAACTCAATATTGTACCAGAAACCCTGAATACTCCGTCATCAAATGAAATTGTTCCTGGTATAGAGATTATCGTTTGACCATTTGTAGCATCATCACTTGCAGTTACTCCAGCACCAACAAAGTTAGCATATCCACGCTGATTAAGATTTACTCCTTCGTCAGCAAAGATATGTCCACCACCATGAGACGGAGCAATAGGCAGAATTACTATAGAATTTGCTTCACCATTTACATATAACCACACATGAGAAAGACGAGTATCAACACCCGAATATGCGTTTTGTGCTTTTATTCTGATTATTAATCTTGATGTTGATTCTAGAGTTACTGCCGATGATATTTCTCCCGTAAATTCATATCTAGCTTTGCCAACTTTCTCCTCTAAGCTGTTCGATGATGATATTAATGTTTCTACTCCAGCCGCAGTTTGCTTGAATAAATCAATTCTAAATTCCAACCAAGCCAAATCTGTTTCTGTTGCTCTGTTTCCTTCTATAACAATACTTGCTCCCCACACACCGGCAGGCAAATACCCATCTGCTTTTTGCTCGTCTACAAATGCCCAAAATGTATAACCAAATGGAGGAATTGTCTGATAAGTGTTATACATATATGATGATACTTCAAGACCAACTTCCTCATCATAATCTGCTACAAGCATGGTGCGAGGACTGTAATAACTTCCAGTTGGAATTGGTGCGCTTGCCGCGTTGTCTGTCAAATAAAATACATATTGGCTAGTAAGATTAGATATAGTACCAGAAACGTAAATTGCACTTTCACCACCACCAATTCCAAATATAGGTCTAATGTCATCATAAATATTATTCCAAGCAATATTAATGGTGTCAGATGTAAGCAATACGGCAGATAACGGAATGCCCTCTGATGGTGTGGGTACATTTATATATGGAGAAACATCCGCTGGAAATGGAGTAGACGTAAATAATGTTCCAGTAGTTCCTTTTACTGTATTAGTATTTCCATCCAAATATAAAGTTACAAAACGAGAATCACCGACAATAGATGGTTTAGCAGAACCAAGTTCGACTGTTGAGCCTGTAAAATGTTTGTATACATCTCCCCACTGATACCAATCATCTGCTACTCTTACCGCCGTTCCTGAATATGGATATAACAATAAAGGCATGAATTGTTTTTTGAATACCCACACCACATCAGAACCACCAGCACCTATGCCGAATGAGTGCTGATTGCCATGTTGAGCATATTGCGCCTGAGCATTATTTCCACCCCAATTTGGGTATCTTCCTATATCTTTTCCGACTACGTAATAATGATAACCTTTTCCATGAACGCGCTTGACCAATACTGGCATATCATATAACTGCAATACTTGGTCGTTGTATGCTTGAACAGTTTCAGATAACTTTCCATGTAAGCGCACATATACAAACCCCTTGCGGTTAGTTACTTTTACTCTTTGTTTGCCATTCTTTATTGTGCCAAGCAAACCAGGAATAGTATCTGTAACGTTTTCTTTTTTGTCTAATGCGCTTTTTAGTGCGCGTTGTAAATGAAGTTTACCTTTCATTCAACACCGTGTTAAGTAAATACCGGAAAGATGAATCCTCCGTGACCTGGAGTACCACAAGTTACTCGTTTGGTAGGAGCGCAACCAAACACAGTAACCCAATTTCCACTTTTATCCACCAAAGTCGCTCCTCTATCGGATGATTGCACAATCTCATATCCAGAACCATAGTAACCACTAAAGTATAACTTATTTATATCGCCTGGATGGGTGACTAATCCACGATTTTTGCTCATGACGGTGGTGGTTGCGCCACCTAGTATTCGTTTTAATGACCAATTTGTACCTCCATCATCTGACGACAAAATTGCTTGATTTTGGTTTCCATATGTCATAGGCACATCATCAGTTTCCAATAATGCGTTTATCTTGCTTGCATCTATATTTGTAGATGTTATTATACAAGTTCTCCATTGTGTGCCGTTATAGCATCCCCAATATGCTCCGCTAATGTATGGAGTTATATCAGAGAATGTTCCACTAGCTCCATAACTAATGGATTTATATACTTTTTCAGGGTCACCATCAACTACATACATTACATTTGTGGCAGGTCTAGGGATAAATACATCTTTTGGGGCATAATAATCTGCGGTATCTAATACACAACCCAAAATTCCTCCACCATCTAAAGTAACAAATAATTTACCTGCCCCACCACCGACTCCCCAAAAGTTTTTGTTATATCCACCCAAACCTATTCCAACCCCCCTACTTCCTCTAACACCAGCCCCAGGGGATATTTCCCCCAAAGTTGACCATGCTCCTCCAGCGTTTCTATTGCAAGTTACTACATAAGATGGCAAAACAGTTCCCCAACCAGGAGGACTATATGTTCCCTCCAGTATTACATATATGGTGCTTAATCCATCTTCTACTGGACTTGCTACTACTCTACGAAATCTAACAGAACTACCCGTAACCCCGATGAGTGTGGCGGCATCTTCTCTATCTAATATACAAGTAGCAAATGTTCCGGTTGTATGTTGTAATCCAGAGATTTCCCATACACCCCAACCCGTAAGCCACCAACATTGCACCCCAGGGGATATTGGATTGAAGCAACAATCAAATTCTTCTTGCCCAGCATCGTGTAAAAATGTGCCACTTACATTTGATGGCAATACCTTTGTCCATGTTGGGGATGTAGATGTAAAATTAGTAGTCTTAGCTAATGTAAGTTGATAATGATTTTCATCGGTGTCTAGTGACCATGTTCCGGTTCCCACGTATTCACATCCCACAACAAACACCGTGCCGGGATGGTCAGTTCCTATATCTGGAGGACGTGGTGTGCCTGTTGGAGGAGTAATAATTGGAATATCTATAGGGTTGTAGTCAGGTATGTAATCTCCATCATCGGGAGGTTCTTCTGGTATTACTATCGTATCCCCCGGAAAACCTTGTGTAACTTCATGCAGGGTAATTGTAGAAAGTAATGCTTCTGTTCTACCATCATAAGTTAGTGCCATTGCAACCGGATGAAATCTTTTTCCTGCCCACACTACACCACGATTATTATCAGTAGCATCAGTGGTTAGAGGCACACATTCTTGTGGAGCAATATCGTGTATGCGATAGTTACCAGCCAATTCCATATCCACTGTTGGATAACGAGAGTTACGATATGCAAACACATTTCCAACAAGTGTATTCAATTGGCTTTGCGATGATAATGCTAGACCCTCCAGCATATCACTATTACCTTCTACATCTAAATTATCGCCTGGGGCGCAAGCCAATAGTGGTGTGGAAGTTCCAGTAGTTGCACCAGAATATACATACCCACCCATTTCGAGATAATACAAATCATTAATATTCTTTTCTTCAATGTTAATTGGATTCATCCAATCGCTTTTTTGTATTTCAAAGTTTGTGGCAGTTGTACCAGTGGCATTGTCTATGGCTTTTATATCCACTTCTGTCCAAAACTTGCCCTGTCTATCACATACGAAACTACCAACTAATGTAGTATCCATAAAGTTATTGATGATGTCATACAATGATGCACTATCGGGGTCGAAGTATTTTATTTTCTGGTCTGTACCAACAAACTCAAAATCATTAGTCATCAAAGCTGTGGAGTGCCAGCGCAAATAATAATATAATGCTCTACGGCAATCCAAGTCCAATACTGCCGCCCATGCAGACGGTATGTCATCATTTATATTTGGCTCATTGCTTGGGTCAGCAGAACTTTGAACATACATAGATAGCCCAGGCAAAGATTTCATTTTTTCTGTGGGGCTGACCACTTCAAATGTAACTGCTTTGTCTCTCCAGTTGTATTCAATTGTTCCATCAGCAATATAACCACAGAATACAATTGAATCTCGATTGAGTGCATTACCACCAATGCTCTGCTTAGTAGAGCCATACCAATCTTCTGCAAATAAAACTACTAATGCACCATCTACAATATTTGTTTCATTTGCACTTTCCCATACAGTAATCTTTGCTGAATGCCCACCCTGCTCACGACTTCCATCTATGCTATCCAAACGCCATTGTAATACTGGCACTTTAGTGCCGTTTGTCGGTCTATCATAAATAGAGACTTGACGATAAGATACATCTGTAGTCTGTCCAGCCGTGCCAGTAGCGGTTACAGTAAGTCTAGTTATATAATGACCCGGAGCATTATAAGCGATGTATCCTGGAGTATGGGATGTTGAACCAGTAGTCACTGCTCCTTGGAAAAACCATTCATATGATAATGTATCTCCGCGTAAATTGTATGTGCCAGACGCGGTGTAATAAACTGTGCCAGTACCAGCATCTCTAAATCCAGCATAATGACAACCCATATTAATGAAAGAACCAAGTACATCGTTTTGATTAGTATATCCAATGTCATAGTCTTTATACATCAAAACCGAATCATTATTACTATCCATTACCAGACGTGGATAAACTGTCCAAGGTTCTACATATCTCATAATGGTGAGATAGTCATCATCTGTCCAATCTATGTAATCATTTTCTGCAAACCACAACACAGAGCCGGTTATTGCCCGTACACGAATTTTTCCTTTGTCCCTGCCTTGTGGAGTAGAGCCAACATAACAAGTCATTCCACTCTCCACTAAAGCGGCAGAACCAGACGCTAGATTATGATAAGCGAACGAACGTAGCCCTTTAGTAGCATTGCCATCATCTACTTGCGCGGCAAATATAATGTCTGGCTTATATATAGATAACCAGAGGTTAGTTCTATGTGGTCTAGTGCGCAGTAGCGCGAGTTGGGCAGAAGTAGGTATCATAATCTAAGTATGAATATTTGTAATAAGTAAAGAACAATCCAAATAATATTGACTGAAATATTTACCAAATCTAGGTTCTTGAATAACACATCCAGTATAAGCAAAGAACTCATAGGTCGGGCTGGCATACCTAGGCAACTCCACAACAGACGTACCAGTAGAGCCAATTGCATTAAAGAAAGCTAATAATTGACTACAACCAGTAGGAGTAGATAAATTCCACTGCATTTCAAATTCTCGTGGGGCAACATACACGGGATGACCCCAACCATCTTCACCATGCGAATCTCTGTCTAACCATTGTCCAGACGTAGGCTCTATACCAAATGCTACACTATCTACTTTGTAAGTCATTATTTCATCTTCTCCACCGCGATTACCATATCAGCAACTTCTCCAAGAGTATTATCTACAATTCTAGCCTCTAAATCAGGAGATAATAATACTTCTATAGCCACTTTACCATTAGCCCCACCAGATTTACTGGCAGGAGTAAAGGTTGCTGTTTCTGTGCCTCGCTCACCAAATAAAGCTAATGTTGGCTTGCTAACTGTTACTTGTCCTCCATTAGCGTATGAGCCTCCCCAATTTACTTGTTGCATCGGAGACAACTTAGTAGGGTCAAGTATGCTGGAGGAAGATATGTTAGCTAAAGCAGCAGCATAAAATTCAGCGAAATTCCTTACTAATTGAGTTAATGCGCCATTATTACCTATATAAGCGTCAGTTAGTTTGAATATAGCCAACCAATGTTCATTAGTTAATTCATATTCCTTATTGAAATCTTTTATTAAATCTCGTAGCGCATCATCTCTAGCTTTGGCAGCGGATTCATTCTTGCGCTGTAAATTAATTTCTGTTTGCTCTAATTCTCTTTGATACCATAATTCTCTTTCTTCATATTCACGTTGTTTCCATATTCCCAATTCTTCCAGTTCACGTATATATTCTCGTTGTATTTCGGCAAAGCGACGGTTTAGCTCGTCTCTAGCCTCAGCTAACTTGCGTGCTTTTTGTTTACGTAAATCTTGTAATTCTTGTTGGTAATCATCATTTATTTCTTCTTGATTATCTTCTTGGTTTTGTTGTGCTTGTTGCTTATCGAAGTTATACTGTCTAATAAGCAGCATCGCTTGTTTAGCGTCACGTTCTCGTATAGCATCTTCTAAATCAAATAAGAACTGCTGACGCAACTTACGCATTTCATCTTGAAAATCTTCTTCTGCCTCTAATAATTTTTGCTGATGGTCAGAATTAGCATCTTCTACTGCTTGGTTATACCAAGTATTAATATCCTCCAGTTGTTGATAATAGCTAGTCCACGCATCTGAGTTCTTTTGGGATACATTTATCTCTATATCTTCTAACTTTTGAGCAAAGTTTCTCTCAATATCCTCTGCTTTTTGGTTATAACTAATCAGCAAATCTTCTCGGTCTTGGAGATAATCTTCATAATTATCATTTAATTTTTCTGTATATTCGTCTTGAATTTCTAATGTTTTTTCCCATAGGGCGGAAGCGGCTTCATTCAAACGCTCATTTAGTTGTTTTTGTTTTTCTTCATCAGTAACTTCTGGTTCTTCCGCCTTTGCCTGCATACTTTTTGCCCATGCTAAAGAAGCACCACCAACTAGCCAAGGAGCATATTTAGAAAGATTGATTATCCATTCTGGAAGTTTGCTTTCTTGAATATGTTGATTGAAGCTAACTAGCCTTTCTAAGATGGTGTCTAATATCGAAGCCAATGCACCAAAAGCAGGAATTATATTTTCTCCTATTTCAGTCCATAAATCTTTCCAAGACGCTTTCATTGCGTCAATCTGACCAGGAGCAGAATTTTGATACTCCTCTAAATCGTCTTGATATTTAGATGTCTTTTCCAATATTAGATTGTATGTAGCCTGAGCGCGCTGTTGTTCCGTTAAGGACATGTAATTGCGCCCAAAACCTAGCCTCTCCGCTTCAAGAGCAATAGTTACTCGGTTTATGGATACACCTAAGCGCTGTAAACCCTCTGTATAACCAGAAGAAATAGCTAAAGCTACGGTGCGCTGAACATCATCCATTGCTCTACCATTGACTACAGCTAATGTAGCAATAGCGTCTTGCAAACTAAATATTTCCTCTTTAGTAAGACCAAAATCACGAGTTAAGTTAATTAATGCCGCAGAACCTTCCACAAGTTCTTTACGAGAAAAGATACCAAATTTTGCTTGTAATCTATCTAAATTTTCATATACATCTTGTAGTGTTATTTCTACTCCGGCTCTACGTATAGCATTAATACCAATTTGCAATTGGTAAACTGCCTTAGCAAATTCGTATCCATATTGGTATGCCTGTTTTAGTTGCTCCACAAGTAACTTCATGGCAGAGACCAAAGCTAATATAACTCCAACTGTTCCAGTTAGTGCAGTAGCGAGAATACTACCTAATGACCCAGTTGAATGTAATATTTGAGCCAGTTCGTTATATGATTTCTTTGTAGTGTCAACTGCCGCCTTAGTTTTAGTTAATCCTTGAACCTGAGAATCTGTAGATTGCTTACTAGCAGTTTTTACTTTAGAAGATATATCTGGAAACTGCTTTAACAGAGAAATTATCTCATTTAATTTCTTTACTACTTCTCCTTGATTTTCCTCAGAAAATCGTATCTTGATTGTTTGGTCAGCATCCCCAAATTCAGGCATGATACCCTACTTTCTCGCAGAAGTCTACGAGTTGTAATATCTTGTTTTCTGCAAGGCACTCAACAAATAAAGAAATAATTTCTTGTGGCTGTAGTGATAACAAATCTTCTTGCGTAGCATTTGTCATCAGCAATAATGCATTCATAAAATCAATCTGCTTATTTGCGTCTACAATATTATTTACAATTATACTTACAAATTCAACGCCATCCTGACACGGTGTTACTGGTATATATTCACCGATAAGATTATATAACTCTATAGCATCATGCAGGTTTAGTATCTTCATTACTTACGCTTCCGTCTCCGTGACGAATAATGCCTACAGGAATCATATTTGCAGGCAAACGCACCATCTTTACTGGCTTACGTATTTCTTTTTGCATCCATACTGGTCTAGTAAGTGGCTTGAACTCAGACTTTTTAGTGTTCTCATTGTATTGATATGCAATCTCAGACATGCCCCATTGCCATTCTTTCTCTAGCTGGTCATCAGTTAGCACTTCTTGTAATAAAGCAATAGCATCAGTAGGAGGTAATTCTGCTATATAATCCAGTGTCCAACCATAAGACTTTGCTAATAAGTTAGCCCATAAATACCAAGTCCTGCCTTCATATTCCCAAGGCATTTGCTCTTTCTTAGGTTGCTCTTTTAGCAAAGGAAATTGAATTTCTAATTTGTTTAACTCATTTATTATTGAAAATTCTTCTGCTACTTCATGCCAAGGTAAATCAACTAAGCCATCTTTAGGAACGTCAAAAGCGATAGAAAGGCATATTTGCATTTCTGTTGCAAAATTACTCTTGCTTTCTATCGCTTTGAATAGTTCGGCTTTAGCATCTTCAAGAGCCAGCCACTTCTTTAATCCGTAAGTATTTGCTGTGTATTCTTTACCATCAATCAGCACATAAGACGGTCTCGCGTCATTAGGTTATTGCGCTAGGGTCTAAACGAATCCAGTTCCCAAATTGCTGTGCGGATGGCTTAGTAGTATCAGCAAATGCGCGCAACTTTACACCTTGTACTTGCCAGTTAGTACCGAAGGTCATAGGGATAGTAAAAGCATCAACAAATTTTGCTTTATGCAAGTGAATTGCAATATAATCGCCATTATCTTCGTTATACACAACTGGAGCATAAACCATCCAAAACTGGTCGTTATTGATAGCACCAAGACCAAACTTCTGTGTTGGAGCAGTTTCAGTTACAGCACCTCCATGCAGAATGTGACGCAAAGTCTGGAATGGCATCAATGCAGTCATAGTAAATACTAAGTCAATATAATTGCGTTGCTGTGATGCATCTTTTACACCAACATTATCGCAGCGCATATCGTTCAGTGTAACATTATCTACTAATGACACATCAATAGGACAACCAATTTCGTAAACATTATAAGTAGCCGTACCAGACAATTGCCAATAAAACCCGTCTGCATCTGGTCTGTACCAAGGATTAGCATTGTAATCTTGGAAATACAAGTAAGGCGCTTTTGAGATGTAGATTTCTTCGGCAGATTCTATTGTACCGACTGGTGTACCAGTGATTAAGCCCATGTTTGTTACCTCGCTATACTAAAATAAGGAGTAGCACCAACACCGCCAGGACAATTACAACTTCCTGACATCTTTTGTAACATTATCTCTGCATCTGCTTTATCTACATCTACTATTGAACCTCCCCCACCAAACACATACCACTTTCCTGTAACTTTACCTTGAATATTTAGGTGTAAATCTTTTAACAATTGTAAAGGAATGGCTTCTTCTTCAAGAGAAGTTATTTCTTGTTCTTCTTCCTCTACATCGCTATTCCAGTCATCAATACTTCGCTTCGCCATGTGTTTCTGTCTATCCTTATCGCAGGAATTAAATTAGTCGTCCATAAAGTAAATGCAATGCTATTTGAACTGAACGACTTATTATGCAATGCTTGATTAATTATACCAGCGATTTCGTCTGCTTTTTGGCTTGATGCATTTTCAGTGAATACCATAAATGAAACCGAAATGTCAGAAGAATCACACTTGTTAGTGCGAGATGGATTATTAGATATTGTCCTAATCCGTATATTTGGATACGTAAATTCAGCGCCTTGCCATTGGTCTTCGCGCATTTCAGTAGTAGTTACTTGTGCAGTTATTGTAGTTTTAGTTTTTATATATGCCAGCAATGCCGCCTGAATTTGGTCATTCCTTAGATAAGTCATAGTTTTACCTCAATAACTGTAACAGGAGGTATGCCAAGCATAATAGCTGCCTTTAGTTCTTTGCCAAGAATTTTGTGTATTTCTTCTCTATTTTCAACTAAAGTTGGGGCAATGTAGGGTCGGGGAGCAACGCCAGGATGGTTTACGTGGCGAACAAATATTGGGTCGGTGTCAGGCGGAGGACTATAGTTTTTCCATCTTGAGCGAGGGATAGCTAAGACATTAGCATTTTTAGGATTAATTGAGTAAGTAGCAGGCGCACCTCTCTGTCTATGAATACCAGATCCCCACTCAAACGCACCAGCCATAGGTGCTTTCTTTAGATTTATATCTACGTCTATAAAAGCACTATCGCCTTGTTGCTGTGCAGCACCAATAGAAGTTGCATCGCTAATTGCTTGTGGCAAATTATTTTGTGAGACTTTCTGCTTCATTTTAATTACAAACAAATTTGCAACTTTTGTTAGTCCTGCAAGAACTCCATTAGTAACATTACTGAGAGGCATGAGCTTCTACACTCCTGACTAAACTGAGTAAAATATAATTGCGCGGGTCGCGAGGATTGAAGTCACTGTATCGCATACTAACCACTCTAAACATCTGTCCATGATAAGGATGGTCAAACGGCTCTACTACTTCGAGTTCATCTCTCTCATGTATTACTAATGTACCAGGAATGAGTCGAGCAGAGAAAGTACGTACAGTCTCTAAGCCTTGTTGCAATAGTAATTGGCTTTCTCTATTGGCTTGAAATCTTCCTTGTACTTGGTCATATAACACTGTGCCAGAAGGTTGCGCTCCTCCCACAGAATCGTCAGAAGGAAAGCTATAAGCCCAAATTCGAAAGCGAACATTATCTCCAGCCATTAAATCATACCTACAAATCTCAACTTTCGCAACCTAGTCAATAATTTAGTTGCGAATTGCGCTCTAGCAGAAGTGCCAAACTGTGTACGTAACAAAGCCACCCGACTTTCCCTATATTCTTGGTTAGAATAATATTGCACTCCAATATCTCCTGGGGCTTCGTTACCATAGCCAGTAATTTCATTCAAGATAATATCGGCGTATGTAGTAAGAGCCAGCAAAACGTCTGGATGATAAGATGTGCCACTCTGTAAGCCAGCATTATATATTACTTGCACTTTATACGGAAACTGTCCAGCAGTACAACAATTGCAGTGAGATACCCAATAATCAATATCTAAAATGCCTCGTTTACCGTCACCACGAATAGACACATAATAGTTAGTCGTGCCAGTCTGTGACCAATACATTGTTTCTTCTTCATCAAAGAAACGCACCAATCCCACAGAATTTATATATCCATAATCCATTACACACTCGTGCATAGTATTAGGCGCAAATGTGCCAGTTACAGTTGTAGGTAATAGGAAACTGCCTATATCTGCGGTAGCCGCCATCTCGGCTATGAGATAAGCAGCAGTTCTCTGTGCTGTAGCAGAAGAACCAGTATGCCCACCATACGCGGTAAATATTGCGTCTGTTAATATGATAGGGCTTGCATAAGGATATTCCATAATTACTTCCTTTGCGGATAAGAATCAGGTAAAGCTATCTTTGGCTTATTTTGTTCTTCTGTTTCCATCATCATTTGTAATTCTTGTGCTTGCAATATAGATTTGGCTTTCCATTCTAAGTATCCAGCAACAGCCAGCAATTGCATTGGGGTAACATTTTGCATAGAAAGTTGCAAATCAGTAGAATTTAGTTCTTTGAATTTTACAAATAATATACTGTCATTCTCATTCATAATCTATTCCTTTTTGTAAAATCGTTCCATTAAGACCGATTTGTAGAGGAATTATAGTATCAGCAATGCGAACATTGATTTCTCCATGAGATAAATAAGGATACACAACTATAAACGTATTATCAGTGAAAATAATACCTAAGCAATTTCCAGGTATTTTTCCTTCGGTATTAGAAAGAAGTGCAAATGATTTAATGGTTTTTTGTGTGTCAGATAATTCTTTAGGAATAATTTGGGTTAATAATTTATCATTCATTTGTCACCAACAAACAAAATCCGTTTGAAATATTTTATTAGACCACCTTTGCAGAAAGGTAAGATAATTTGCATTCAAAGGAAAGCCCAATTTATATGTTTCAGCCGTAGCGCCAGTATAATGTATTCCGCAGGCTAATGTATTCACTACTATATTATATCCTAACTCTCTGACACGCAAGCAAAAGTCAACATCATCAAATGTGCCTGCTCCATATATCTCATCAAACCCGCGTAATTTATTCCATATATTTCTACGCGTCATAAATGCCGCGCCAGTAACCGCGTAAGATTGTCTACGACTATTAGGCTTGGGGTGATCAGCATCCCATCCGACATATATATGAAAGAACTCTCCCCTGACATTCGTCTCTAATCCAACATGTTGTATTTTATTGGCGGGTCTAATTCTTTGGTCTAACTTGGCAGTTTCTACTTCTGGAGGAAACACTAGCTTCATACCAGCAACTCCAATAGTAGCATCATCAAAGTCTTTAGTTAATATATTTACGGAGTTTGGCGCTAATATAACATCAGAGTTCAAGAAAAAAATTAGCGGCGAAGTTCCTCGTCTCGCCGCCATATTACATGCTTTTGGAAAACCCAAGTTTTCTTTGTTTCTCATTATTGTTATGGGATATTGGAATTGTCGGTAAAACTCGTCAGCCTCCTCTTTTGGACTACCATTATCTATCATATATAACTTATAAGGAATATCATTCATTGCATCAGGGATTGAAGTTAGACACTGTGTCAATAAATCAAATCTCCCATGCACGGGAATAATAATATCAACTTGCGATTGTTCTTTTATAGATTTTATTTGATTAGATACTTGTCGGTGCTTTTTGCTCATTTTTCTTTATTTCCTCTATAGCTAAGTTTAACCTTGAAATTCCATCATCCCAAGGACGATTTTCAATGTACGTTCTAGCATTGTCAATTATATGCTGACATTCATGATTATATACTTTTTCTAGTTGACAAACTGCGCTTTTTGTATCAATGAAATACCTATTGCCATTGCCAAACGGGTCTACATATGTATATTCGTAATCTGCTAATAGTCCCTTATCATCAGAGAGAAGTTCTTTCATGCCCGTAGCATTAGTAGCAACGCAAGGTACACCACAACTCATGGCTTCCATCAGCGGCATACCTAATCCCTCAGTTTTGCTGGTGAGCATAAAACAGTCAGCTACCGCATACATAGACCACAATTCTTTGAAGGGCATCCCTCGCTCAAATATAAGTAGGTTCTTATTTATTCCATATGTTTGTGCTAATGTTCTTAGTTTCCAACCTACAGGGCAATGTTCACGAGTTACTAAAACATACTTTACATTGGTTTTACCTTTAGAAAACTCGGCAACAATTTCTAATGCTTTGCCAAGATTTTTGCGTTCTTGGTTGTCCGCTACAGTTAATATTACGAAGTCATTTTCATCTAATCCAAAGGATGCTCTCAGAGCAGAACGTTCTTCTTTGGTCGGTATTCTCCAAGCACTAGAGTCTATACCGACTGGTAGATAGGTGGCAGGCACACCTAATTTAGTGGCTTCATTAGTACCAAACTCAGAGATGATGAATTGTTTATCCATCATCATAAGTACCATTGCCCAATCCATACATAAGGGGTCTGCTTCTACAGGCATAATACCAAAGTATTTAAATGGCTTGCCTTGTATAGACATTAGGAATTGTTCTTGCATCGGAATATCCAAAGCGACAATCATAAGGTCAAAGCCCCAAAACTTATGCATATTCTTTACTGTAGCTAGTGCTTCATTGAAGTCCCTAGTAGGAACAATAGAGAATGGATAATCGTGTTGCTCACCATGATAACTAAGCCCCAATACTTTTATTTCGTGACCTAATTTAGATAGTCCTGTGCATAAGGGGATTGTTAAATTAAAATATCCCGACATTTTAAAATCTAAATCAGACATCCATACGATTTTCATACGGCAAATATCTCCACAACTCTCTTCTAGTAATTTTCTTTATTAAATCATAAGACACATTAAATCTTTTAGATATATCAATTTTAGTCATTTTATTAGAATATAAACGTAAAATTTCATATACATCTTCCTCAGATAGTTTAGCCATGCCGTGGGTAGTTCCCTTAGCCTGTCTATTTTTTAATACTTTATCATTAATATTATCTCTCTGAGTACCTAGAAATAAGTGCTTTGGGTTTACGCATAATTTATTATCACATTTATGACAAACGCACATTCCTTTAGGTATCTCGCCATAATGTAACATAAAAGAATATCTATGAGCTAACATACTACGACCAGATAAATACCCAAAATTTCCATACCCAGTTTTAGGAAATATATTACCGTCCCAAATCCAACATTCGTGTTCTTGTTTTACATTCACATAATACCAGAACCTTTCTGAACAAGAGTAAGAATGAAACTGATTTCCATATAATCTATTCTTACTCATTAGATTTCTTCTCCTCCAAAGAATCTTGATATTTACTATATATCTGTTCTCGTTCTTTCTTACTCTGCTCAATTAAGTAATCAATTTCTCCAATGTGAGATTTATCTACTTTTATATACTGATAAGAACGGTAAATTCTTCCACATTTGCATACCTCTGTATTTCCTCCACTAAGAATAAGCTCATCTCCACAAACACAAGTTATTTTATCAATTGCTCCTTCCCACTCCTCGACATCTACATCATCTTCTAATTTCTCAAAGTGTTCATCTGACCACTCATCTAAATGAACATCACTACCAACTTCTTTGGTTCCATTACAATATGGGCAAGGATAATAACTTTGAACATACCCATCAAATGTGCATACACAGGGTTCTTTTATTTGTAGTGTCATAAAGCGCCCTCAAATATACTATTCCATTTATTTGCTATAACGTCAGGATGAAATCTGTCTAGTGCTTTTTGCTTTACTTCTTTTTGTAACTTTTTTAGCTCTGTCCTATCTTGTAATAACAGATTTAATTCGCTACAAAACTTCTGCAAAAATATCAAGTCTCTGCCATTGCCGTGAACTATATGACCCATGTTAGTAGTTACTAATGCTCCAACACTAGAGGTTATTGGGTATGCGCCAGCGTACTGCGCTTCTGCTACACTAATACAAAATAACTCATCATAAGTGCAAGGATATACCAATAAATCAGCTTCTAATTCTTCCATTATCAATTTACTTCTAGGTATAGCACCCAAAAAGCGTATTTTATCTTTAGTAATCCACCTTACTCTATGTCTTTCATTCATCGCCCCATTATGCGCTCCCCACAGGCGGTAATCAGACGTTATTACCAGAGAAACATCTGTATTATTTTTCAGTAATTCATCCCAAATAGTGTATAACCCTTCTAAACCTCTATCTGGTATAGAAGTAAAAACTAATCTATTAGGTACTTTTTCTATGCATAAATCATCATAATCCCAAGTCCTAACAGGCAAATCAATTACAGAAGTATTTTCAATTTTATATTTATCAGCAAAAAATTGTGAGTGCCTTGGAGATATACAGATAATTTTATCTTGAGACTTAGCAAAACTAGAATAATCTCCATTCGTATATTGGTCACATGACCAAAAAACTTTCATACCATTTGATACTACAGAGCGAGCGTTAGGAGAGCGAAATGTAATTACAATATCTCTATTATCTGCTGGATTATATTCAGATATCGCTAATTGCTCAAATGGGGATACTCCAACTTCTCTGGGATTATTATATAATCTAACGTGGTGTCCGTTTCTGCTCCAAACCTCACACATTGTGAGCAGGGCTAGTTCCGCACCTCCAACGCCTACTTGTTCATTATCTCCGTAAATAGTTTTATAAGTTACTCCAAGAGGGCTTCCATCAGAACATAATACATCAATATTCAAATTTTTCATGGCTTATGAAACTCTACCTCATCGTAATCTATTCCAGATTCATATTTTATCCGATTTACTTTTTCACACATTAACCTATATTCATATTCTCCATCAACATCTTCCCATATTATATGCCATCCGGCTCGTTCTAGCAAGAACTTTACTTGATTTAGAGTCAACACAAAATAATGATTTCTGCCACCAAACTTCCAATATGACGGCTTAGGCAAGATTAAACACAGCCAATTTTTAGCTACTCTGTGCCATTCCATTAATGTTAATAGAGGTATAGGAGAATGTTCTAAAGAATGACGAGAAAATACTAAGTCTATATTATTATCAGGAATAGGAAGAAAACTAAAATCATAATTTTCTACCTTGCGATTTAGCTTTTTAGCTTCTACATAATCCTTGCCTAAAGTAGCTCCCAGATAACAAATGCCAAACTTCTCAAATTCATCTTGACAAAATCCATTTCCACACCCCACATCTAAGACGGTTTTACACTCATGCAACTTTGATACCCAAGCATTTATAACCTCTTTAGCCTGAGCCGTATGCCAATCATCATTGGGCTGTTCATAAACATCACTGAGTAATTCATTAAGATAACTTTCTACGTGATAATAATCTCTCATATCCACCTCCGCTCTCTTGCATGATGACCATGATTAGCATGATACAAACATAAAAATAATTTACCTTGTGGAGAAGCATCCAGCACATAACCACTCAAACCAGCGATTACCGCAGGAGAACCACAAGTACACATATATGAAGGATGGTCTTTGAAGTGCTTAGGAACTTCATAGATAAAATGATTATCATATGGGGCGCAAGTTATAAATTGTCCCCATTCCGGAATATATAAAGTATCCTGCTTGTGAACTATCGTGCCATCTTTTAGCGTGGCGCTATCAGGAGTGTTATGAGTTCTTATTATCCCAAAATTTAATTTGCTTTTATCTATTTTAGTCATCGTAAACGTACCGTCTCAAGTATTTGCTGTGCCCTATGTTTCCAAGTATGCGGTTGCACTTTCCTATAACCAGCATCAGCGATTTCTTCTCGCAAATTATCATCACTCAACAATTTTATTACTTGCGCTTCTGCTTCATCAACATTATCAAATCCCAAATAATGCTCATTCTCTACAAAGAAGTTAGGCAGGTCTGGCACTCTATTAGTTACCAGAGGAAGTTTCATGCCAAACGCTTCAAAGGTTCTAGCATTCAAATCTTGCAGACTAGACCAATTCAGCGCGACTTTACTTTGATTATATATCAGGCGATATTCATCATATACTTCACCAATAGAGTAATAAACATTCAAGCCGCGACTTCGTAATCTCTGTACCAGAGCATCTCTCTGTGGATAATGCAAACCAATTAAGCAGGCATCATATTTCTTTTCTACTTCTGGCATCGGATAGAACATCTTTTCATCATATGCATAGGGCAGATAGAACTCTCCTGGTTGCATATAGAATTGTTGCATACAGAAATTGAAATCTGAATATGATATGGCGTGCTTATACCATTCCTTTAAGCAATGTGGATCGGTCTGAACATGGGCTACAATGTTAGCTTTTGGCTTGTCTAAGAAGTGGAGTCCCGCATCGACTTGTAACCACAGGTCAGGCTCAAAGTTTATATACGGCGCTACTACTGCATATGGCACTCGCTGATTTACCGTAGATGGGGGTAGAGGAACGTCTGGAACTTCTACATACTTTTGCGGTAGCCTCATACCAGAATTCCACGGAATCCAATCACCAGTAAACGTACCCACAGTAAATATATCTACATTACGTAATCGCCTAAATCCACGTAATAGATAACCCATCATAGTTAATGGATAGAACAAGCCAGAGATTACTACTTTAAGTTTATGTTGTTCCAATTATTTTTCCTTTATACTTTCAATATATTCATCTAAACCATCTTCTATCTTTATAGATGGACGAAAACCATATCTCCAAAGTTTTGTGGTGTCTAACCACATATCTTTTACTTGCACTACATTATGAAATAGACGTAAGTCTTGAGGAAGTGCATATAGATTACTTTTTGATTGTAATTTGTCCTGGGCGTGTCTTATTAAATCTATAAATATGTGCACTTTACCAGAGCCAATATTTACGATTTGATTTGTAGCAAACGGCAAGCAATAATGTATGGCGCGACAAGCATCGCTCACATGAATATAATCTCTTATAAAATAACCACCATAATATAACCCAATATCTTCATTCTTAGCTAATTTATTTATCAAATAAAGCAAAGCATTCTTTTTTGCAGAAACGTCTTTATCTCCAACACCATAAAGATTGGCAAGCCTGAATATGCGATAGTTTATATCAAATGTTTGACAATAAGACATCACCAAACGCTCAGCGCAATGCTTAGTAATTGAGTAAAAGCCCATTGGGTTACATTGGCTAGTTTCTTTGGCTGGCAAGTCTGTGTTGCCATATACAAACCAAGAACTTACAAAGTTAAATGTATCGCCCTTCTTTAGATTTCCTAACGTACTCACAAGAAGATTAAGATTAGTATTGATGTCAAGATGTAAATCCGTATAAACATTGTAATTTGTAGTAGTGCTTATACAATATAATATCTCAGAACTTTCGGGGCGAGTCTGTGTGCGAGGTATTTCTATAACGTTGTTTGAATATAATTTACAGAAGTTGCTTCCTAAGAAGCCAGTTGCACCAAATACTGATATTTTCATTTATATTTCCTTCTTAAAATAAGTATATATTTTCTCCAGAACATAATCTAAATGTGTAGACGTAAGTCCAGGATGACAACCAATCCAAAATGTATTCTCCATTATCCAATCACTGCCTTTTAGTTCCTCAGCAACTCTATACTGTACGCCGTCCATCATTGGCTGTCTGGTTATGTTACCAGCAAATATAGGACGCGTTCGTATCCTATTCTGCTCCAAGTAATTTACTAAATCTTTACGAGTTGTGGCAGTAGATATAACCGACATAGGAAAGCCGAAAGGAGACGGCTCGGAATTAACTAGTGGCTCTACAAATTGTAAATGTTCTGATAAATCAACTAAACCATCCAGCAAATATTGATAATTAAACTTGCGTAAATCTATAAACTCTTGTAAGTTTTGGAATTGGCTAACGCCAAGAGCAGATTGCATATCAGTTACTTCTAAGTTATAGCCAACTTTAGTAAAAGTATATTTGTGGTCATATCCATCAGGAAGATTTTTCCATTTCCAATCAAAACGTTTTCCGCAAACATTATCTTGACCTGGGGAACAAATGCACGAGCGACCCCATGCTCTATAGTTACGCACTAAGTTATATATTTTAGCATTAGATATGGATAACGCACCTCCCTGACCAGTACAAATAGTGTGTGCAGGGAAAAATGAGAATGTTGATATATCACCAAATCTTCCTGTCAATTCATCATCAATAGTAGACCCAAGCGAATCGCAGGCATCTTCTATAAAGAACTTCCCTAACTTAGCACACTTCTCACACACAGCAATAGCATCAAAAGGGAAGCCCAAAGTGTGTGCTTGAATTATCCCAGCAACATCGTCTTGCTCCAACAAGTCTAATATTATTTTGGTTTTTGGGTTTAACGTTTTAGTGTTAGCATCTACAAATAATGGCACTAAGCCCACTTGTACGATAGGTGCAATGGTAGTTGGAAATCCCGTAGCACAAGTAATTACTTTCTTTTTATGCTTTATCTTATAATAGTCTTTGACAGCAGACATAGCAATAAGATTTGCAGAAGAACCTGAATTGCACAGTACCACATGAGAAATTCCAAGATAATCGGATAACAACTCAGAGAATGTTTTAGATGCATTTCCCTCCGTAAACCATCCGTCTAACACCGTGTTACATACGGATACAATATCACCAGGAGATATTACTGCACCAGATACAGGAACATCATCTAGTCCAGGTTTAAATTTATTCTTATTTGGGAGATTGTTACTTGCGTACTCTCTAATCTTTTCTAGTATTTCTTCTTTTCTCATTACATTCCTAGTATCGAAGTTACCGCTGTACTTATTCCTATTTCCATCCATATAGTAAATAAGATAAAAATAAACACCAAACAAGCCACAATCAAAGTGGTTGCCATCTTGGGGTGCTTTTGCGCCTGAATAACTATTGATTTATCTGTTAGCGTCTTTATGTTATCCTTCATCTCTGGAATACATTTTGCTATTGATAAAGTATTGTTGTATGTCTCAGTCATTACCATTAACATTAGTCGTTTTCGTGTAGATTCTGCCAAAGTTCCATTTTCATCTATTGCTTCCGTAAGTTGCTCGACTAAACTTTTGTCTGGCATGCATTTTCTCCACTATAAATTATTTAACTTCCTTTCTATTATACTACGCACTAAAAATTTTGTCTAGTTTACCTTCCCACTTCTGAATATAAACTTCCCGATTATGCTGAGTTATTTTCATTCTCTCATCTGTATATGTAGCGGTCTGAGCGCCAAGATGTTTCAAAAATGGGCTGTTCAGCGCTACTAACTCATATCCTAACATCTTAGCAGTAGTAGATATATCAATATCCTCGTAAGTATATTTACCATAAATGGGGTCAAAGCCACCAATTTCTTTCCATGCTTCTGCTGTGCAAGCTACAAACCAACCATTTACCCAAGGCACAACAATATTACCAAACGTATTCCAGCCAGCATTATAAGAAATAACCTCATTGCCAATGAGAACTTTTGGGTTATTGTTTACAATATCCACTATGGGAGTAATAAAATCGCCACTTACTACTACATCATTACTCAAGAAACAAAGTATTTCAGCATCATACTTTAAAGCTATCTTAGCCCCATTATTCATTGCGCCGCCGAAACCTAGATTTTCCTTGTTTCTATAAAATCTTATTTTATGGTGGTCAGTATCATGTTGCCACCAGGATATTCCATTTTGTCCTTCTTCCTCTGGAGAAGCATCATCTATTACTATTATTTCTACATTCTCAGGAGCATAGCGATATAACTCGAATAGTCGTGCATGACATAAGTTCCAATGATTATAAAAAGGCATAATTACAGCTACCTTATTCATTTACATAATCTCCTTTATCGCTAATATGCCATCTAAAGTAGAATATAAGGGCAATCCCAATCTCTTTGAAAGCGACACATCCAGTCCCCCGCGCCTAGGTCTATTTATACCCCCAATATCATAAGAACGTCCTCCCACTAGAGAAGTTCCATAATTAAAATGACCGGCGATTGCTTGCCAGAAATCGGCGTAAGAGGAAACATTGGTAGATGCTACATTTACAATGTCTGGTGCATTTTCTCTTAAATCAATCAATTTCATTATTCCCTGAATAAAGTGAGGCACATAAATAAATGAGCGAGTTATAAATGTCGGATACTCTTTTGGCTTTCCCTCTTGTAAACAATTTAAGCCCGTAGCTAAATATGCCAAATCAAATAATTTGCTAGTTCTAACTACGATAGTTTGATGTGTGCCAAAACTGGCAATGGCTTCTCCTGCCCACTTAGTAAACCCATAATGATTTTTAGGGTTGGGCTTACTTGTCTCTTTATAGGGAGAAATATTATCGCCAGAGAATATATGGACAGTAGAAATATATATCAATAATCCTTTACTAAAGTGGTCAACAATATTGGCTGTGCCACGAACATTTACATCAAACGCTTCTTTAGGATTATCTTCACAGAACTCTACATTAGTAAGCGCGGCGGTATGAATAATAACATCCGGTGACAAGGTGTTAATTGCATATTCTACTTCGTCTGATTTTGTTATGTCACATTGTAGAGGAGTAAGCCCAAACTTATTTACCAACCAACTACCTAATCGTCCTTCACTTCCAGTTACTGCTATCTTCATCTACCGTATTGACCTCTTTCTTTATTATTCTAATTTCACATTTTTCAAAGTCTAAATCTACTCGTAAATTAAATGCTTCTACTTTGCTTTTGTAATCTTGCATAGTCTCTGGAGTTATAGGAATTACATCGCCAAATTCTTTCGCTAATAGCGCGAGAGCATTAGACATAGTATGCAAAGGCTCATCGTTAGTGATTCTGCATGCCCTATCTATAATAGCATCTAACCCACTAGTAACTTGTTTTTGCCACTGTTTACACTGAACATAAAAATCAGAGTCAATCATTATATTCCTTTACATAATAAATAATATCGCTCATTTCTAAGCGATATTATAAATCAAACTATTCTATTTGTCAAGTAGCAATTTTATCCGTTGCCACCAGACACAGAGGGCAAATACTCAGAGACAAATTGGTGGACAAAGTTAGCTCCACGACCAATAACTAAGCCAGTAAGCAAAATACCTACCCAAGTTATTGCACTACCCAAAATCAGCGAAATTACATCAAACTGATAATGAAATGCTAACCCAACACCAACTGCCGCAGAGATATACATCAATGTCCAGCGATAAGGAGTAAGTGCTGTAACCTTATCTGCTAATGTACCAAATAAATATTCCGTAAGGCTTTCAGCCAAGAAAGCCAGAGCAAAAATCGCCGCTAATATTTTTACAGTTTCCATTTTATAGTCCTTCTCTTATTCTAAAGTCTAATATCCTTTTTACTCTCTCCCCCATACGAGATAAGTTATATTCTTGGTCTTTATAGACAATTATTTCATCACCTTCTTCATTGAGAAATCGCCTACAACGAACTGGATACTTACTGCTATCACAGATAAGTACCTCAGGATAATATTTATCCCATAACTTATCAATTATTTTTTGGTTTGTGTGGTCACGATGAACTTCAATACCACAATACTTAGCCAACTTTATTAATTTATCTCTGTGTAACGCATCCAATTGCTCTCTAGTAAAAGGAAAGTCGTCTCTCATCTCTCAGATTTTCCTTCCCATATATTTGCATCCGATTGAGAAGCTAACCAAAATACTTGATTATTGCTCCTTCCACAGCATCCACCTTTTACGTTTAACACAGCATCTACATGCTCAGGTTTTACCCAGCACATAGAAATATTGCGGTTAGGGTAAAAGGTATAAAACCCACCAGGAACTTGAACTTCTTTAATTATGGGTTGCGAATATCTCATCGCTACGTAACCTTGCTCATTTACTGCGCGTTCCATGTTTACCTCGTATGTAAAGCAGACTTTATGTTACGTAGCGCATTAGGATAATTAGGAGGAAATACTAAACGTCCAGAATGGAATTTAGCAGACACATCTTCTAAAGTAGGATTAAGTATCTTTGCAAGATTATTCTGCTCTACAATCCAAATCTGGCTAATACTGTCAGTAAAGATAAATTTATAACGTTTTTCTTCCTCTTTATCTACCCTAACATATTCTCCACCATATGCTACCAAAGCGGCAGCTAAATACATATCACTTACAGGTATTTCTTTTTTATTTTCGTCCATTTATCTCCATCTCAACTATATAGATTTATTACCTACCTTCAATACATTTACCTGTAGCACTTGAGGTATAAGCCATGCAGTAGCACTAGGCTTTAAGTATAAAGCAACTTCAACAGCAGAACCAGAAGCCTCAGCAAATCCACTACCACTCATAGAAGTAACAGAACCACTTGTAGCGGGAGTGCTTTCTGCGGCAGCTTGCGGCATACCAACAAAGCAATAAGGCTCAACTTTATAATTTATGTTTGGAGAGCCAATATAAGACAATGACCAAGAAACGAAGTAAACACCCCAATCATTAATCAATATGCGTGCAGTTGTTGGCGCACAAGTAATACCATTTTCGCTATACTGTCCAGCATTTTGAAAACATCCGGTAAGTTTAGTCCACGAAGTAGTCATGCCAGTATATTCTACTGTGCCAGTCCATGTATAAATAGCGCCAAACCGCTGGGAGTTAGCCAATAACCTGCCAGGAACGTAACCGTCACTTCCTAGCGTATCTTCTAGCATTTGTGCTATATCGGATAATGCTTCATTCCAGGGCATGTCGGTAAGATAGCCAACTTGGTCATTGGGGTCAGTGCCAGCCAGTACTTCTCGTATTCGTTGTAATGATTCAGCAAACGGATAATTTAACTTAGGCATTTAAAAATCTCCTAGGGGAGTAGGGCGGGTAAAGGAGGAAAACCCCGCCCTATCCCGTACAGAAAGGAAGGATATGGGAGTATGTGGTTATATTATAGCACATTTATTTGAGTTGGGAGCGATAATACAAAATTTTGTTGTTTGCTTCTCGTGTGCAATGTATAAGCGCGTGGCAAGGAATACAAACTAACACAAGATTTTCTGGAATGGAATTATGTTTATCCCCATCAACGTGATGTATCCTCCCGTTCATGCCATCTTTTATTTTTCTATTACATGCCTGACAAGCATGATTATCTCTTTCTCGTATTTGTTCTTTTAGTTGCTTTGACCAGTTTGAATATCGTAAATCTGTACCAATTCCGTTCCACTCTCCGTTGGTATGACTTTTAGAAATCTTTTCGCGAGTTTTCTTGGATAATTTATGACCCATTAATCTTTTGCTTATATCTTTACCAATCTGCTCAGGAGACATAAGGATTATATTGTCTGGAGATATATTTGTATAGTCCTTATCTTTATATGATGCCACATATCCCTCTGGTATTTCCCCAACATTTACTTCCCACCACCAGCGAGCATAAGAAGTAGTTTTTCTTTTCATTGTAGTTTCATCAAACCAATATGCATAATAAAGGTTTTTAGTTTTATCCCAAGTTATTTTAGCATTGTGTTTTCCTACATACTTTTTATTCTTGCCCTTAATCTGAGATTTTCCATGACACTCTCTAGAACAATATACTCCCCAGCCAACCTTTACTCTCGGTGCTATGGCAAGAAACTCTTTACCACAATATTTGCAATTTACTTTAACAGTTTTACATCTTCCAGGTTTCATTTTATCTCCATAATAATAAATAGGCTAGTTTTTCTAGCCTATTTATATCATAGGATTGAATTGTTGACAAGAGAAATATACTAAATAACGTTACAAGTAGTAGTTTCCCTCCCGGAAAATTGACTCGAATAACGTCCATGAAAGCAACAAGATTTGATAATAAGAGCAGTAGCCGCCCAAATTTCAAAGCTAATCGCTGTGCAGAGAGGAGCCAAGTCTTTATAGTTCAGGGGCACTTGTGTGCTTTTGTAAACCAAAGGTTCGCCATTGTGTGTCATGCGGAAAGCCCAAATATCAGCTTGGAACGTAGTTGTGCTGGAAGCGTCTCGGCGGAAGTTGCTATCAGCTAACACGGGCAAACGACCTACACCAGTATTGACGAAAGAGGCAAAATTGAAGCCGGGGGTAACGCGATTGCCGTCAGGCAGACTGATGCTTTCTGCGCCCTGATAACCAAGTGCTGTAAAGTAGCTCATCATCAGTTCTTGCATTGCTTGAGGATGACCCATCAGGATAGTGGGTTTAGCGCAAGCCTCAGATAAGAAGCGGTCAAATGAAGCAGCAGAGAATGTACCAGAAGCAGAGTTATCGTTAGTGTGCATTGTGCAGCCCATATTAGTAGCCCAATTCTCAATGCCATCAAATTGTAATGAGCTAGTAGAGGTGCTGCCATTGACTAACAAAGCATCCCAACCATTCAAGACAAGAGTTTCAGCTAAACGAATTTCTTTGGCTTTCAAGTCTCGAATTGCTTCTCGCTGGAATGTGCCTAAATCATATCCGCCAGGAAGTCCCTCACCAGAGGGAGCAGCACCAACGAGAGTATTAATCGCACCCATTGGGAGTGCGGCTACTGCCATAGAATGCATGATTTCCCGTTCGGAAAGGTTTTTCTTAGCGCCGATATTCTTATGATTGACGGTAACATTGCTACCGCTATGAGTATATTCCTCTGGACAATATCCATCAGCAAAAGATAAGTATGACCCTACCTTAGTCGCTGTGGTCGTACCAGAAATCATATACAATGAACTCATCTCACGCCATGTTTCACCATAAAGCATTGTGCGCTTTTCAGGCAAAAGTTTCCACAATGAGATTTCCTCACACATGGAGAGGATTTCATTGGGGTCTAATGGCTGAGGAAATTGCCCCGCCCAATCACCAGGGGTTGTGTATGTAGTGGGGAACATGCCAGGGTCGGTTGCGCGTTGCACTTCTCCTTGTGCAAAGCCTTTACCGCTGGTTACATCTAAAACAGTTTCGGGCATTTTGTCAGACCTCCAAATTAATATAAAAGTTAATTTCCACTGTCTGACGCTAAATAGCTTGACCAGAACTATTTATATTATATCACAATTTTATTTGCATTTTAGGTGGTCATCTCAACTATTCTATCAATAGATGGTGTAGTGCTTTGTTTCTTTGGATACCAAGAATTGATATTAGCAGGGTCTAAACTTCGGCGCACAGGAGCGGGTGCAGGAACGGTAGGAGAAATGTTGGGCTGATAAGGAGTAGACATTTTAGTAATTACTACGTCCATCTTCCCAATCAATGCACCCACAGCTTCGGATAATGCAGTGATAGCTTTATCTGTGGATGTAGGTGGCGCTTGAGGAACTTCTGGCTGTTTAGGTAGCATACTATCACGAACAAAGACAGCTAACTTCTCATAATGAGACTGCATTTGTAGTAACTTTTCCTCTACCGCTAACTCAGATTTATTTACTTCGTCATAAGCCGCCTTGAACTCCCCTAACACCGTGTCAAGTGGATGGGCTTCTGTTGAAGAAGTTTTATTCATTTCTGCTACCAATGCCTTAGCAAATTCCGTTACGTCAACAGGAGAAGTATTCGCTCCAGTGGACAATTCTATTGTGTCAGATTTCTTTACTTTCTTAGAGCAATCTCCTTCGCCATCTTCTTCATCTTCTTTCTTTGGCTTCTCAGTCTTGCTTTCCTCTACCACTTCGGTTGTAGCATCTACTACCTGTTCAGTAGATTCTTGCTCATCAGACTTTATAACTAACGCTTCTGACTTACCAACCAACGAGGCTTTTTCATCAATGTCTTTGGCGAGTTCTTCTCCTACAATGCTTGCGGCATCTTCTTTTCTAGTAGTCATGGATTTATCTACCTCCAAACTTGTTCTCGTGTTTACTGGAACTCTAGTGTGTGCCAAATGAATCAAATGACCACGTAGAAATTCTTTGCCTTGTGGCTCTTTGCCTTCCAAAACAAATTCTATGAGTTCCTTCATACATTCTGGACAACTATCGCTTACTTCGTTACGCTCAAATACAAAATTACTATCTTTATGTCGATGTTTATAATCTAAGAAAGCGATAGAAACTCTTACTTTATCATTTGCATTTCGTCTTTCAGGATTATATAAGTCATTGCAAACCGAATCAAATGTAGACAGACCTATAGGATTATCATAATAATAGCCTTTAGCCTTAAATCTGTTACCATCTATATATATTTCTTCTACTACACCAGGAACAGCATCGCCATTCAAATCTGGATAATGAGAAATAGACAAATAAGGCAACCCACCAGACCAAAAGTCACTACAATATGTCTCTGGCGGCTGTTCTTTAGCGTTAGCCCGATTAATAAAATCAGAGAATAATTCTAATGACATTGAATCATTATAACTATCTGCTTCGGTATCAGAAGCCACCATAGCCCATGTACGTCGTTTAGTAACATCAGTAGCTCCCCGATTGTACGCGGCTTTAGAAATGACCAGAGAAAACTCTTGTAAATCTGCACTCTTATGCCATTTACCGTTTTCGTCTTTGCTCCAACCAGCCTGCTTAACAGCACCCCAGGCTTTCTTGGCGGCTTTTTCTTCGCTGTCACCTTTGGCTTTAGCGTCTTTATATACCTTTTCCCATAAATCTTTCCCTGATTTTGGGAGGCTACCAGTTGGCATATTACTCTCCAATCTTATAAATCATAAACTTGCTAGACCAGCCAGCACTAAGCAAGTGCATGATGAAAGAGGCGGTCATGCCAGTAAGAAATTCAAATATTACTGGCATATAACCAAAGTCTTCAAAAAGATTTACTTTCAGAAGTATGGCTGTAAGAGTGTAAACCCATACTCCTAAGCATAAATCACAGGCAAATAACTTACCCAAAAATCTATTTTCATCCCATAAACTTGCCACTATTGGCAACTTATTGAACGGAAATTTCTGAGCAAGATAAATTGTTAATTTACCAATTAAAGCAAATATTACTATCTTTATCATTCAGCATTTTCATTTGTGTCTGTTGCTGGTCTACGACCTCTCTTAGCCTTTTCCTCAACCGATATGGCGGAAGGCAGAGCCAAGATGTGCATAAACAAGATAGCATCACCCAAATCTCGAACTACATGAGAAGAACTCAGAAGGTATCCCAAATCGAAATATTTCTGCATTTCAAAATCTGCTTTAGTAAATGACATCTGACCAGCCACATCACGATTGCCCTTATTCAAAGTTACAGCAATGTGCTTAACGGCATTTAATTTTTCACTCATTATTAATCTCCTGTTTTTGATTTTGAGAATCTAATTCTCCTAATATATTGTTTATTATACTCGAAATTAGCTCTGCAAATTCTTCTGTCATGGCATCTTTTACAATTTGCAGTTCATTCCTAACAAAAGCAACATTTTCGTTTGAAACTACAAAACCATCAAAACTAATTGCTCCACGTAAACTCTGAGCAGATAGATATTTTCGTGTACCGGAGATAACGGCTTTCTTTATGCGAGATGGAACTGTATTCCATAGAGCAGGAATGGCTTTGGTAACTCTACTCTTAAATTTTCTGCCTAAAGATTTATCATCAGGAAATTCTTTTGGAACTTCATTGATATTTCCCAATTCATATTGCAATTCTGCCATACTTCGTAACTTAGTAATACGCAAAGTATCGAAGCATGTTGTGTGCAGTTCGTTAGCAATTTCCTTACTTTCTGCACACAAGTTCCACCACTCATCACCAGCCATCATGCGGTCTATTTCATAGTTAGCATCTTCTATGGTTGCTCTGGTTAGCTCTGGCATATCTTTGTATAAATCATTCCACAGCAACTCGTCATGCCATTCGTTCCAACTTTTTAGGTTGTCATCTTCTAAAACAGAAAAATCATTCAGGGAGGTTATTTCGGCTAATAGAGGTGCTACAGATGCACGTATTACCCTTTTTAGCTTTATAGACTCAATATTGACTATTCGGTCTAGTTCTTTGTCAAATAAACTCTGTCTTACTTCTCCCTGCCCACCAGCGGTAGCCGCTACTGGTCTGCCTAACATACTAGGACGCTCAGAAGAACTACCAAACGCATTAGTTGGAGCAGGAAATTCACTGTCTGGAGGTACTTTCTCTGGCACAGAGATAGTTATTAGACCATCTCTAATCGCCTGTAAGCGCATTTCTTCTGGAGTAAATATGCGCTTATCAATAAATTGGGCAGCGGCGGTGGCATAAGCCAAACTTGCCCTACCCATAGCAACGCTAGTTTCATCATCCTGGTCAATAAACTTAAATTCTAACCCTTCTGGCAATATCTTATCTCTAAGTAGCTTGAATTTGCGCTTTATTACCGCTTGACCACTTTTCTTTACTCTGCGTTCTTGTCTAATACTGCCAGCTAAAGTTTCTCCACCAGAAGCAACTGCCTGAAAACCAATATCGGATAAAGATAAACCATAGCCAGCCGCACATATAGCAGCGTATTGCATTATTGCATTGTTGAACTGTAATTCATTGGGGCTTTTGGTAAAGGTTATAAATTCTGCTTTTTTATCGTGCTGATATAAAACGGGGATTTTATATGGGTCTATGCCGCTAAGTAAATCTTTCCAAGATTTTAGCCATTCCTCGGCATCTTCCTTGCTCATATCCATTAGGTCTAATAAACCTACAGGAGGTGTATCTAACAGCAAGTTAGCATAATATCTATCTCCACGATTGAGTAATGCCAAAGATAAGTAAATACGTTCTGGAGGAGGCATACCCCAACCAGCATGTTCCATATCTGTGCGTGGGGACATGAATATACGAGATACTGCAAAATCTGGAAAATACACAACTCTTAATGGGTCTTGTTTTAATCTTTGTCCTATAGGATAGTCTGATGCATTAGTAGGAAAGCATGTGCCTCCATCTATAGGAATTATCCACTTTACTTTGCCATCAGGCTCAGATTCCCTGCCAAGTTCTACTATGCCACCAAACGGAATATCAAGCAAATCTTTCCCTACCCACTCGTTTAATTGAACATAGTCGTATCCATTACTAAATTCAAACAACTTAGTGTAGTATTTTATTTCTTCTTTTAATTCGTCTCTTTGAGTGCTATCTCGCGGCTCAATTTTCCATTCTAACGAATTAACATAAGAAATTAAGGTATCTCGGCATATCGTTGCTATTGGCTGATTAGCAACTACTCTACGCCAACTTTCTGCCTCTAACCATTCTGGTTGCGACCAATAAGGCAGAAATCTAGTAAGATATGCTGGTAATGATAGCGACCTCTGATTCTTTTCTCTTGATTCCACAGGTTGGGTTGTTTTTGCTTTTGGCATTTATCACCAATTCCAGAAAATTTGCACTATATTCCTATTATACCAAAAATAATTTCAGAGATGCATAAAGGACATTTTAGTCCAATTCTTTATGGGAGCGAGGCAATATCTAGCGCCGCTTATACTTGTAATTTTATCATCATGTAGAAGGGGGTCAGGGAATACAGATAGTTGTTGTAACATTGGTTCTACCCAATCTCCACCCACTAAAAATATAAGTCCTTTAGCAGCTTCGGCAAACCACGTATTAGCACAGGTAAGGCGGTCTGTTGGAGGTCGCCAGCCTTCTACCATAGAATGTCCAGGGAGTTTTTGATGTATAAATGATTTCAATTCTTCTATTTGGTTTTTGCCGCCTGCGGCAGGTTCTTGCTCAATGTATATCTTTACTCTTGCCCCATCTTGTAATGCGGTCTCATAAATCTTGTTTTTGATGTCATCCCACTTCCAGCAACCATGAACTTGATCTTCGACATAAAAATAAGACTTATCTGTAGACATTAGTGTACCAACAGTCTCGTCAGGGTCAGTAGCTTTCTTACCACCAACTTTCTTCTCTGTAGCCGCCAAATCCCAAAAGCGCACCTTAGCAATAATGCCATCAGGAACTTGAGTAATTACTTTACCATCAAACCATGTCCTATCACCAATAGCCCCTTCTTGATTAACAAACTCACCAAAAATCTCTTGTTTACGTAACCATCCAGAAGGATATGCCGCTAACATGGCTGCCATAAAACCAGGGTCTAAGTTGGCTTGATTATCAAAAATAGTGCCATGATAGAAACTAACCAACTCTCTATCGCCACCCACTTGAGCAAATAACTCTTTAGCATCGTCAGGGATTTCTTTCTTGATAAATAACTTATATGTCCAGTGTAATTGTCCAGCAGGAGTAAATGTAGCCCAGGCTTGAGGATTATTGCCCACGCGCACAGATGCTACAGCAGT
>Ga0265297_10001176_pt1 | contig 64010 bp, 67 predicted proteins | sample Munlanlwell13791_FD_192502 | JGI IMG/M metagenome (GOLD analysis project Ga0265297, IMG submission 192502) | Leachate microbial communities from a municipal landfill in Southern Ontario, Canada - Leachate well 137-91 | ecosystem: Engineered > Solid waste > Landfill > Unclassified | place... | reverse complement strand
AGGCTCATTCTTCAATAGGCACGACATCAGGGAACAAGTCCCCTTTGTCTGTTTGTTAGCAAATGGTTTCAGATCTATTTCATTCCCTTACTTAGGGTGTTTTTCACCTTTCCCTCACGGTACTAGTACACTATCGGTCCGCTAAAGTATTTAGCCTTGGAGATTGGTCTCCCCAGATTCTTGCGGAATTTCACGTGGTCCGCAATACTTAGGTATCTAACCAAACATTACTCAGTTTTAAAATACAGGGCTTTCACCTTCTTTGGCCACTCATTCCAGAGTGTTCTCTTAACTTTTCTTGTTCTTATGTCAGACCCTGCAACCCCCCTTGCGGGGTTTAGGCTCTTCCGGTTTCGCTCACCGCTACTAACGGAATCTCTTACGATTTTTTTTCCTTCGGGTACTTAGATGTTTCAGTTCCCCGACTTACCTAGCTCGACTTGCGTCGGCTTCAATCTGATTTCTCAGATCGGAGTTTCCTCATTCGGACATTACTGGATCACAGTCTGTTGACGACTCCCCAGTACTTTTCGCAGTCTTCCACGTCCTTCTTCGGCTTTAGCAACCAAGGCATCCACCATTTGCTTTATTAAAATTTTGCTCAACATATCTGGCAACTCAATTTAGTTGCCAAGATTAAAACGAAATTGAAAATATAAATTACTTCGATTCAATAAATTGTTAATGTTCAATATCTAGTCAAAGAAGATAAATTTCTTTATCTTCTTAATTCTAGACACTGTGGACCTGGGGAGAGTCGAACTCCCGACCTCCTCATTGCAAATGAGGCGCTATAACCAACTAAGCCACAGGCCCTCATTTTTTAAAAAAGTGCATAAAAAAACCGAAAGCTTGTTTGCTTTCGGCGACAATTCATTCAACTCATTAACTAATTCGTTTCCACTACCCTCCCCTTAAAATCAATTAGTTGAATAAAATTTTGCTTTAGCATCTACAAGTGGGTTTATTGTACCTAAATCCTATTCTATCGTCAACAAGCAAAACAGGTTTATTTCTTTTCTCTTTTTGCCTTAATTACTTCTATCAAAATTGGCACCAATGAAATCGCAACAATCGCCACTACTACATAATGAAAATTCGTTTTTATAAACTCTATATTTCCAAAAAAATAGCCCATAAACACCATCAAACTCACCCATGCAAATCCTCCAATTGCATTGTAAGACAAAAATTTTCCATAATGCATCCTCCCAATTCCCGCCACAAATGGAGCAAAAGTTCTTACAATTGGTACAAATCTTGCCAATATTATTGCTTTTCCACCATATTTATCATAAAAAGTTTGGGCTTTATCTAAATATTCTCTTCTTAAAAATCTTGATTTCGAATCAAATGCTTTTATTCCGATCAAATGTCCAATCCAATAATTGGCTGTATCTCCCAAAAAAGCCGCCAACAACATCAAAATCCATAATAATTTAATGTCAAAAACACCCAAAGATGCCGTCAACGCCCCCGCTGCAAACAAAAGTGAATCTCCTGGCAAAAAAGGCGTTACTACCAATCCAGTCTCCATAAAAATAACCAAAAACAAAATTGCATAACTCCAATTTCCAAATTGACTTATTACTACCGCCAAATTTTTATCAATATGTAAGAAAAAATCAATTATTTGTTTCATAAACAGGTTATATTTTATCCTTTTTTCTTATATACTTCTCTATATGACTCAAATCCTTCAATTCATTCTTAATATGGTTCAAACTCATGGGTTCTTAGCCATGTTTCTTGGTGGTTTAGTCGAACAAATCATTGTTCCTATTCCTTCCCCAATTATCACTATGTCTGGTGGTGCTTTTTTAATTACTCACGGTTTTTCTTTTTTCCAAACTATTTGGGAAATAATTTCCCAAGTTTCCTTCCCTTATTCCATCGGAGCAGTTATTGGAACTAGTATGATATTTTTTATTGCCTATTTTGGAGGACAACCATTAATCGATAAATTTGGCAAATATATTGGTATCAAATGGTCTCTTATTGAAAAAATAAGAGCTGATTTCCAAAAAAATATCAAAGATGAACTTTTTATTTTTATTTCTGTCATTATTCCTGTTGTTCCCGTTTCTTTAATTTCTGGTTTTTGTGGAGCTTTCCGTGTCAAACCTATCAAATTTTATCCTATTATGTTTTTTGCCTTAATTATACGATCCATTATTCTAGGCTTTATTGGTTTTCAAATGGGAGAAGCTTTTACTAGTTTAGCCAACGGTTTCGACAAAATTGAAAGTATTTTAACAGTCATCGGCGCTGTTATAATTTTAGGATTTCTTTTTCTCAAACGAGAAAAATATCTCAAAAAGAATAGTTAAAAACTCCATACTCCTTTGTCCTCTCCCTCATATCCCAAAGCCCAATATCCATATCCTCCCAATTTATTTTGTCTTACCAAATCAATTTTTGCTTTCAAACTCTTCTCATTTTCAAAATAAATCTGGTGAATTATCCCTTTTTCTTTAAAAGAAACCCAAGGGCTCATTGATATTTCATCCCACTTAACCTCCAGACTTTTCTCTTTTATCAATTCCTTAGTTCTATTCCAACTTGCCATCAAATACCAACCTCTTTTTATCTGTGCTCCAAAATCATCAGTATAAGTTTTCCATTCATAACCATAAAGCGGATATGCCATCACTATTTTATTTTTATTCAAATCTACACTCAAAATTTTATTAACTATCTCAGTAATGTTTCTCTCTCCCACATTTGACCCAATCGGCGCCACTGCCCCAGCATAGTCGACCCCTGGCCTATGGAAATCATAAGCCATAACTATTAAGTGGTCCATTTTCCCCATCATTTTTTTTAAACTCTCTTCGTCCCCTTTAATAATAGTATTGGCAAATACATCCACACTCACCTCTCCTACTTTCGCCAAATCTAATTGGTCCAAAAAATTCAAAAAATTTTCATTCAATATCGCTACCGGATTCCCTTGATACTCAAAGTCAATATTTACCCCATCAAATTCATCTTCTGTCTTCAATTGCTTGATTTGTTTTATTAAGTTTTCTCTAGCCAATTTATTCCCCAACAAATTATCCAATTCCTCATCTTTAAAAAGTTTTATTCCCAAAATATTTTTACCCCCATTTTCTTTTATTTTTTTCTTTTGTTCCAAAAAACTCTCGTTTCTTATTTTTTTAGATTGGGTTTCCCATATCAAATCTCCGTTTTTATCCACCTCTATTCCCAAAAAAATTAAATTATCCACTTCCTCTCCATAAATTCTAGTTTTCCCTACCATCCAACTTGGTAAAAACCCAAATGTCTCTAATTTATTTTCTCTATTAACTTCCCCTTTCTCTCCCAACGGACTCAAAATCAAATCATTTTTATTCAAAAACCAAAACAAAGCTCCACCTATTATTAATAAGATAACTGCCCCAAACAAGATTTTTTTCATTATCGATTTTGCTTTTCCAGTCTACTTAGCCCCAATTTCACTGTTCTCCAAAAATTATGAAAACCTCCAAACGCCACCAAAAACACTGCTCCCACCAAACCGACTATTTTAAGTGCGTTACTTCTTTTCTTCTTCATCTTTTAATTCTATCAAAACCAAATTCCAAAAACCAAAAGTGGGCAATGGAGAACTCGAATCTCCGACCCCCGTCTTATCAGGACGGTGCTCTAACCAACTGAGCTAATTGCCCCTAAAAGTACATCTATTATATCAAACTCTTATTTCTTTACTTCAGCCAAAAATTTGACGATTTCCTCTGCCACATTTATTTTGGTTACTTCCACAAATCTATCATAATTTGGGGTTTTATTTACCTCAAAAAACAATGGTTTAGTTATATCATCATTTCTAAAAACCACATCTACTCCTGCAATCATTATTCCACATGTTTTTGCCGCTTCCACTGCCATCTTTTTTACTTCCTCTGGCAAATCAGTTTTTTCAAATCTATTTTTCAATCTTGGATTATCTCCAATTGCTCTTCTCATTACTCCTAATACTTTGTCTCCCAACACCATTACTCTAAAATCTTCTGTATTCACAATATATTCTTGCAGCATATATTTATTTTCTCCCGATTTCTCAAGCAATTTCAATTCTTCAAATTTAGCTGCAAAATCTTTTTCTCCATAAATTTTAAACACTTGTCTTCTTCTATCTCCTCTACTTCCTTTGACAATCAATGGGAATTCAAACCTTTTTACTGCTTCTTTCTCCAAATATTTCCATCCTCCATAAATAGTTCTTGGCACTGGTAAACCAGCTTGGCTCAACATCAACATTTGATGAGCCTTACACGCATCACTCGGTCGTCCATTTTTAACCAAAGGATCAACAATTACTTTGTTTTCATCCAATTGATCTGTTATCAGATTTACTTCTTCCCAATATTTTTTTGTACTTCGGAAAAAATAAACATCATAATCTTTCACCTTTTGTCCATCAATCAACACTTTTCCTGTTTCCGTCTCAAAACTAATCTGGTTATAACTTACCAAATCCAATTCCACTCCCAATTTCTCTGCCGCTGTTTTTAGCTCCAGCATCTTACTCCCTTTTCTATTTCCCCCAAACACTATTATTTTATTTGCCATATTTTAATAAAATTTTGAAGTAATCATTTTTTAAGAGTATCCAACGTGCGACGCACACTTGGCCGACTCTTAAAAAATCGGTTACGAGAAATTTATAAATTTAGATAAACTTTTAACTTTCATTATTTTTTTGCGCTAATCAAAAAACCATTAAGATCTTTTCGACCAATCAAAAATCTGGTTCGCAACCCCTCTCGATTAGCCACGTTTACCGCCGACACTATCTTCTCTCCTTTCAACCAAAACGTCAACCCAATCACTGGTCTTTCCGCCGCTCTCCCCAAAGCTGATTTATAATGTCGATAATAAAGCACTTTTTCTTCACTCAACAATCCCAATTTTTGCGCCAATTTTTCATCAATCGAACTTCTCAATGCTCCAGTATCTATTTTTGCTCTTACCTCCACCATTCTATGTTTTCCTTTCTTAATTATCGCCATTTTAGTAAGTTCCGGTTTAAAACCTTTTGGAATTTTTATTTTAATAGTCTCCACCGACTCAATCATCTTATTTTTTTCTTTGGCTTCCACTTTTTCGAAAAAATTCTCTCCAAACAAATATTTAACCAATGTTATGGCATGATCCACACTTCTAACTTCTATCTCATCCACCTTTTCCATTCTTGCCCGCAATCCTGCCTTATTACAAACTTGTATCGAAAGCCCCGGTCTGGCATTCACTTCCAATACTTCTGGTCCTTTTTCTTTGTCCAAGACTACATCCACTCCCATAAACCCCAAACTTGGAATTGCTTTTTGACAATTGATCGCTGTTTCCAATATTTCTCTCCAAAATGGAATTTTAATTCCATTTACTTTTCTCATTTTCTTTTTTCCAAAATCATATATTTTATAAATTGGCTCTCCGCCTCCCTGTATTCCAAAAGTTGTTATTCCTGTTGCCAAATCAATCCCCAATCCCATTGCCCCCTGATGTAAATTTGCCTTTCCTCCCGATTTCTCAGTTGGAATTCTAAACATCGCCATTACTGGCACTTTGTTATACACAATCACTCGGATATCTGGTGTCCCTGCTTTAGTCAAAGCCAAAAATAATGGATGAATCTTAATTCGTTCCTCTACCAACACTTTATCTGGCATCGCATGCAAACTATATTTTCCTGCCAAAATTTCTTGACAATGCAGTTTTATATCCTGAGTTGTGATTATTTCTCCATTCATTTTTTGCCAATCTCCAGCATATTTTCCTCTTCTTCGAACAATAATAATTCCCTCTCCACCATACCCTGATTCCGGTTTAATTACAAAATTCCCTTCCAAATCTTCCCAACGAAAATTATTCAAACCTTTTTCACTTTTAAATCTAGCTATTAGTTTTGGAACTCCCACTCCTTTTTTTGCCAAAAGCTTTTTAGTTTTATATTTACTGTCAGCAATTGCCTTACCTGTGGCACTATTTTTTCTCAAATAAATCTTATTTCTCTCATTTTTAGTCAGAAACTGCCTGTATTTTCTCAAGTTAAACATTTTTAATTATATTTTTAAGTTTTAATTTAGACATTAGATGTTAGATATTAGAAATTTATTTTTTTTCTCTTATCGCTTTCTTAAATCTTTTTATTTCTGACAATCTAATTCCCGAATAATTTCCCACCAACAAATTAATTACCAATACCAATATCACTACTCCATCAGGATATTTCAACACTATTCCTTGAATCCATGAAAAACTCATCAACACCCCTCCTACAATTGCCAAAATCATCGTTCCCAACATTAATTTTTTTGCCTCATTTTTACTCTTAACCAATTGTGTTCGAGTAAATTCTTCCGCCAATAAAATCATAAATAGTATTGGAAAAATTGAAATCTGACTTATATCTACCAAGTCCACAAAAGAAGACACCACCATAGCTACAAATGTTCCCATCGAAATCATCAATAAATTAATTGATCTAGCTGGCCAAAAGTGAAGTTTTAGTTTTCTCAAAATCATATTGCTAATCAAAGAAATTGTTAGGATTATGGCAAAAAGCGCCAATCCACCCAATACCCCAGTTGCCAAAAACGTTACCGCAATCATTGTCGGCATAAATATTCCGTATCCCGACAAACCTACCACATAATGCAAAAATGACACCAAAGTTGCTACCAATGGCAATAATAATAGTAATACTACCGTGTTTGTGGCTACTCCTCTGTCCACTGCCCAACCAATCATCACTCTCAAACTGTTCAATCCATTCCATTTTCCCGCACTATATTCTATAGTATTTCCTTTAGGTTCAGTAATATTTACTGTTGGTATTGCTGTTGGGATTATTGTGGCTGTCGGAGTAGCTTCTACAGTTGGAGTCAATTTTATTGTTTTAGCTTCAACATTTTTTACACCAAAAACAAAAAATACAATCATTACCAATACCAAAAAAAATGGGGCAATTTTTTTCATAATTTATTATAGTTAATTTAATTAATTAAATTACTAATTAGAAATTAGTAATTAGACATTAGAAATTTAAATTTTGTGCCGTATTATAGCACTATTTTTTTAAAATCAAGCCCCCCTCTCACCTCTACACTTTATCCTCTCATTTAAGGTATAATTTGCCTATGAATCAATTGTTAGCCGTCAATATTGGCGATATTGTTCTAAAAGACAACAAAACTCTTTCCAGTACCTATCCTTCAGTCTCTCCTCTCATCTCCATGCTTCTCAAAAATTCCCTAACTATTGCCAGTATTATTCTCCTTGGTCTTTTGATTTTTGGTGGTGTTACCTTTATAATCAATGCAGGCGGTGGTGATTCTAAAAAAGCTGACCAAGCTAAGCAAACCATCACCAGCGCTCTAATCGGATTTGCCATCGTTTTTGGTGCTTTTCTGATTATCCAACTCATCGAAGTTATTACTGGTTTAAATATCTTAAATTCAGGTTTATAAAAAAATATGGCAGGAATATTCGGTAATATTGAAGCTCCATTAAATAATGCCTATTTTACCGGCGAAAAAGGCTCTGGACTCTTTCTCTTATTAAGTAATATTTTCAAAATCGCTGGTACCATTGCTGGTATCTTTTTTATAGTTCAAGTCATTATGGCTGGTTATGCTTATATTTCTGCCAATGGCGATCCCAAAAAGACCGAAGCCGCTTGGGCCAAAATTTGGCAAAGCATTATTGGTTTACTCATCGTTGCCGGTGCCTTCGTCCTTGCCTCCGTTATTGGAAACCTCTTAGGTATTGATATACTTAATCCAGTTATTAGTGGACCAAGCAACTAAATATGAACCAACTATTAGCCTACACTCTCACCGGACCCGGTCTCCAAACCAGTGGAACTACTTCCACCACTCAACTCGAAACCATTATCTCCACTGCTATTGGTGTTCTTACTATTGTTGCTGTTATCTTTTTTACTCTTCAGCTTATTTTTGCCGGTTATTCTTTTATGTCTGCCCAAGGAGACAAAGCCAAACTTGAAGCCGCCCGCAGTCGACTTACTCAAGGGATTCTTGGTTTAACCATTGTTGTTCTTGCCTTTGGCATGGGCGCTCTTATTTCCAATCTTGTCGGTCTTGGTAATATTTTTGATCTCAATGTTGTCCTAAAACCACTCTTTCAAATTAACAAATAAAAACTATGAATCTAATCAAACCCGTCTACGCCGCCATCCAAAATCCTCTTTTAAAGGATTCTTCCACTATTGCTTCCAACCCTCAAGGATATGCCAACAATGTCATTCAAACCATTTTTTCCATCTTCTTTATTGTTGGTGTTATTTATTTTATTTGGCATTTTGTCATGGCTGCCTATCATATGATTTCTTCAAACGGCGATCCCAAAAAATGGGAAGAAGCTTGGCACTCCATCACTTATGCTCTAATTGGTATCGTTTTAGTTTTTTCTCTTTTCGCTATTCTCAAGTTCGCTGGTAATATTTTTGGGATTGAAGGTCTCAAAACACTTAATCTTTTATGGCCTTCTCTTTCAAATTAATCCAATAATTGCTATCATTTATTATTACTAATTAAAAATTAATCAAAAATGTTTAAAACCATCAAAAACAAAATCCAAATGGCCGCTTTAGTCGCCCCAGTCTACGCTGCCGAGACTCTAAAATTAACCACCGAAAGTGGTAGTAGCTTCAAAAACCTTGAAAACTTAAGTGCGGGCGGTATTATCTCCGGAGCTATTAGTTTAGCTCTCATTTTAGTTGCCCTCGTTTTCTTCTTTATTCTTGTCATTGGAGGTCTTCGTTGGATTACTTCTGGTGGTGATGAAAAGAAAGTCGGTGAAGCTCGCGGTCAAATTACCAATGCTCTTATTGGTTTAGCTATCGTTTTTGCTGCTTGGGCTATTATGAAACTAATTGGTACTGTCTTCGGTATTACCATTCTTGGAGATTTGACTATCCCATCTTTCCAATAAATTACCTAGTAATTTTCAAACCCCTCCAAGAAATCGTGGAGGGGTTTATTGTATAATTCATTTATGATAAACCTCATCAAACCTGTTTTTGCTCAAGGCACTGCCTGGTCAGATCGTTGTGCCACCGATGGGGTTGCCAAAATTCAAGGTTTTGAATGTATTTTTGCCAATGTTCTCCAAGTTATTGTTGGTGCTGCCGGTCTGGTTTTTTTTGGCATGTTTATCGTTGGTGGTTTTAAATACCTCACCTCTGGTGGTGATCCCAAAAAAACCGCTTCAGCCTCCTCTACCCTAGGCTTAGCTGTTATTGGAATTGTCGGTGTCATCGCTTCTTGGCTCATTCTCAAATTCATCAGTGGTTTCACTGGTGTTGACGTCACCCAATTCAAAATTGGAGATTAAATGATCAAACGACTTTTTATAATTGCCTCCTTTGTGGTTCTTTTTTTTACCACCCCCACTATTGTTCTCGCTCAATCAAACCCTGATCCTTTATCCAGTCTTTGGACTGGAGTCGCCGATATAGTTTTTTCCATTGTCAATTCTGTTTTTAATTTTATTATCAAACCATTTTTTATTCCTGCCACCATCAACAACAGCGATACTAATACTAATTTTGATCAATCCGACAAAGATATGACCACTCGAGCTATTTCCGATTCCAATCGTGAGTACAACATCGGTCTTTATCTAAATGGTGTTATCAATGGCGATTACGAAGACAAAACTATTAGCTATGCTTGCAACAATTCTTGTTCCACTTCCAAAATCGATTCCAATTGTACCGACATCAAACTTTCCACTCTCGCTTATTATTTCTACAAAAAAGGCGACAAAAAACTTTATCAATCAGGGTCCTCTATTCCCATAGCCTACAATTCTGGCAAAATGGAAAGTTACAAATATTCCCTAGTTTCGGATAATTCTTGTTATGAAAACCTCTACAGCAATTCCTCCATTATCCCTAGTGGTAATTACCAAGGTGGTGATGCCGCTGCTTCCAGTGAACAACTCAACAATGTCATTCGTACTCCCATTCCCGATTCCACTCAAGTTTCCCCTATTGGCGAATCTCTCTTTGACAAAATCAAAGCTCTAATTGAAGGCACCAACCAAAATCAACCTCTTCTCTATCGAAATATCATTCCCCAATCTTCACAAGAAGGCAACAACGACCTCGCTTCCCTTCAAAAAAGTGTTGACGATTATCTCACTCCAGAAGACGAACAAGAAGAACCACCTATCAGAGATGATAGTGATCTTGAACTTGAATCTGGTGATTGGGAAATTGGTGGCCACTGCAGCAGTAACAAAGACCCATCTACTTGTAATGCCAATGGTTCTCATTGTCGTGGCATGAGTCAATATGGAGCCCTCGGTATGGCTCAAGAGGGTAAAGGTTATGAAGATATTCTCAAATTTTATTATGGCAATATTGCCCTCAAAACTATTGATAGTACCAATATGATGGTCAAAATTGAAACTGACGATACTGATGACTGCCCTAGTGGTAGTTTCTTAAATGTCGAAGATTATCTCAAAGGTATTGGCGAAATGCCTAACTATTGGGGAAGTGAAAAAACTGGAGGTTTCGAAGCTCTCAAAGCCCAAGCTGTTGTTGCCCGTACTTATGCTTACGTTCGCACCAACAAATTTACCAAATCTATTTGTACTAGTTCCAAATGTCAAGTTTTTCACTGCAGCGCTATCAATTCCAAACCAAATTTTACTCGAGCCGTCACCGAAACCTCCGGTCAAATTATTGTCGATGCTGCCAGTGAAGCTACTTTTGCCACCGAATATGCTCGCTCTTTTTGTGGTTTCTCCCGCACTGTTACTTGCACCAACCCTCCTCATGTCAATCCCTCAGTCAATGGTTATCAATACGAGCTCAAAGCTAATCACGGTAAACCACCCTTTTGCAAATAATTTTTGATAAAATTATTTAAATCATGGGTCAAAAAATCAAACATTTTTTAAATCATCTCAACCACCGTAATGTCCCTATTCTTCCTAAGTTCTCCAAATTTTCAAAAATTGTTTTATCTATCGTAATTATTGTCTCTCTTACTTTTACTATTACTTCAGTTTTTGCTGCCACTCAAGCTGAAAATGTTGAAGCTTTCAAAAAGAAACAAGCCGCCATCGACAAAGGCAACAATCAAGAAAGTTGGATGTACGAAGCCTTTCTTAGCAACATGATGGTTATTGTCAAAACTGTCGGTGGAAGTATTCCCGAATCAGTTTTAAGGGGTCAAGCAACTTATGTTCCTGATGGTCTATTAGGAGCCAGCAACAAAGCCATCGCTGCTCTTTACAATCCCCCAGCCTCAGGTATTCAATATATTGCCCAAGTTAAGGATAGTTTTTTAGGTAAACCCGTTCTTGCTCAAGGAATCGGCTTCAAAGGTCTTCAACCCCTCCTCCCTCTTTGGAAATCTTTTCGAAATATCACTTATTCCGTCTTTGCCATAATTTTTGTTGGTATGGGTATTGCTATTATGTTGCGGGTCAAAATCAGTCCCCAAGCCGTTATTTCTATTCAAAATTCCATCCCTAAAATTATCTCCAGTCTGATTCTAATCACTTTCTCCTACGCTATTGCCGGTCTTCTCATCGATCTAAGTTATTTTGTTCTGGCCCTAGTTTTAAGTACTATCAATGTTGACAATTCCATCACTGTTTCCAACGAAGTCAATAATTTTAGCCTCTTTAAAATTATTGATCTCATTCCAGGTCAAGCCTACTCTATTATTAGTGGTTTTCCAGCCGCCATTGCTAATCTTCTCGGAGCCGATGCTACACTCACTACTATTATTACTGTCATTTCAGCTTTGGGAAATATCGGTGGATTCGTTTTAGGTCTTGTAGTTATTCTTCTCTTTACTCTAATTTTTACCATCAAATTATTTTTTGGTCTGGCCAAATGTTATATCAACCTTATCCTAAAAATCATTATTGGACCTCTCGAAATTGCTCTTGGTGCCATCCCCAATATGAAAATGGGCTTCAATACCTGGATTATGGATGTTATTGCTAATCTTTCCGTCTTCCCTATTGTCATTATTTTTATATTTTTAATAAAACTTATCAACGGTCAACTTCAATCAGGGCTCTGGACTCCTCCTGGTTTTGGAATGTTAGGAAATATAGTTCCTGTTCTCATTGGTCTAGCCTCTTTTATGTTAGTTGCCAAATTACCAACTATGATTCCTGAATTCATCTTCCAACTTAAACCATCTCCATGGGGTAAAGCCATCGGCGAAAGCTTTAGTTCTGTTGGTAAACCACTTGGTGGAGCTGCTAAGATGGGAGCACAGGCTGGTGGAGAAGCAATTTATAAGAAATATGACACAGCAGTTGCTGCTGGAGGTACACCTGGAAGAGGCACTAGAGTAGGTAAAGTTGTTACTGACTGGGCCTCAAACATAGGCATAATAAAACACCCGAGAAGTTAAAATACTTCCTATAAAAAACATTCAAGCAAGTTTATTTCCTAAAAATTGGGTTAAAAGTCCTCTTCATATAATTCTTATACATTAAGTCAAATACACTTGTTTGAAATTTAGAAGGTCCGTCTCTATATAAAGGCCTATTTAATTCTTGATTTTCAGAAGTTCTAATAAAAGGCTTCATTGTCATTTGTCTTAATCCTTCCTTATAATCAGAGAAAGGCATTTTAACTGTCATTAACTCATCTGTTTGATCAAGCCCAAAAGATGCATAAAGTATTCCCGCATAAAAATTTGGATCACTCAAAACTGGTATTCTCCCACTAGGAATTTTTCCTTCTTGTTGTCTAAGTAAAGATACTGCGTTTCTAATCCCATCCGACCATCCTTTCACATCTTTTCCATCCAATGGCACTTCACCAGTTAAATATTTAAACGCACCCAAAGACCCCTCTAATAAATCTTTCTGACCCTGATACATATTCCATTTAGTTGCCCTACCCTTATATAGATCCTTATTAATTTCCTTTCCATTCCTTAGAGCTTCTGCTAAAGAAACATTTTTTCCGTCAGTTAGTTTAACTACGTAAGTATCCAAAAAACTAATTCCCAGCCTTTTAGGGAAGAATCTATGTTTTCCTTCCATATATTCTTGCCTAAATGTTGGGTTATTTTCAAGTTGGTAAAGATACCAATCAACCAATGGACCACCTTTAACTTCCTCTTTCCCTGTTAGCCTGCCGGCATTTCCTTCTATTTCCGCACTTTTATCCTCAGCTGTATAAGTTTTAGAATTAACTTTTGCCTCTGGATGAAAAATAAAATTGACAGTGTCCCCTCTCACTCCATCAAGTGGCTTTAATTCTCTATTAAAATCAGCTGATTCAATAAAATCCACATTGTATAAGAAATTCCAAGCCGTTCCAACTTCTATTTGTGCATCTTGATAACCATAAATTTCCTTCCATACTTCTTCTGCTTCCTCATCAGATAAATCACCTTCTCTTTTAAATTCATTTATTTCCTTTTTATAAAATTCTTCTATATCTCCTTCTCTTCCTTCATAAGCTTTTTCCTTGCAAAGAACCAATGCTATTTCATTTTTATAATTATCAGCATCATTTATCCAACCCTCAACAGTTTTCATTTTCTCATTTATTTTTAGTTCATTCCCAAGAGGTTTAAGATACAAAAACTCCGGTCCCCCAACATAATCAGGTTTCAAATCACATAAATCATTAAGAATCCTTTGAGTTGCCCATCTAAAACCATCTCTTTCATACATAGATAAAAAATATGCTTCATTTAATTTTAATCTAACATTATCGTCAAACCAAAGTTTTTCTAACCCCTTTACACTGTCCTTAAAAGCTGTCTTAGTTTCTGCATAATCAGCCATATAAGCTGCCATTTCATACCAATCTTGATCTTCTTTACTCGCCTCATTAAACCAAGCCGGTGGCATATTTCTCCTAAAATCAGTACTATTACTTAGCATTAACAATGCCACAAAATCTTTCTTTTCTGGTCCATAACTGATTCCTCTTTCTCTTCTTCCTCCTCCACCATCCTCTGCATCTGGGCTTGGTGGTGCATAAGTTGCATAAACTCTATCATTTCCATCTCCTCTCCCATGAGAATTATCCTTAATATTACTTTTTTTCAAAAAGACTTCATTTATTAGTTTTCCATATCTTCCAAGAAGAGTATCTTCACTCATATTAGTCGCTATATTTACCAACCTATTCCTATTTTTTGAGTAAATTATTCTTTGAAGTTCTGGTTTATCAGGGTTCGGACCCTGCAAATTCTGTAAAGAACTACTAACTTTATCTATAATCTTATTAACCTGTAATATCTCCCTTTTACCTTCTTCGCTTAATTTTCTTTCGGCTTCCTTAATATGTTTACCTATTCCTTTTAACTCCACTGGAAAAAGGTCATCTATTTCTTCTGCTGTTGCTCCAGATGTTGGTAAATTACCACTTCCCATATCATAGTCTCTATACATAAAACTAAGTGCCATTAATCCAGCCTCACCCAAAACATCCAAATTATTTTTAGCTAAGTCTTTCTGAATTACAGATCTACTCGAATTAAACTCTATAGACTCCATCTCTTTTACACTTGGATAACCTGCGTTAAATATACCTAAAATTTCTTTGCAAGTTGCCTGCGATTTTTGTGGCTCCATTCCACCACCAACTACTGCGCTATTTTTAACTAAAATCGAAGCTATTTTAACTTTTCTATTACAATTTTCCCTCTCTCTTTCTCCCTCGTTTTTTCTCGTAGCATATTCACCAAAAGCTGAAAAAGGTTTTTTAGTTGCTCTTTCATCAGTCCTATCACTTTCTTTACCCATACCAGCATTATAACTTGAATTAGTTTTATTGTCATCTATTGACCCATTTTTAGGGGCAAATTTATCATCTTCGTTTTGTTTTTGACTCTTTCCTTTAGCTTCCATCTCCGCATCATATTGTTCAGGTGTTAATACCTCTCCTTCCACAACCGGAATTTCATCTTTATTATCTTCAGGTATCGAATATTTTTCTCCATCAGCCTCAGGCCCAGCTTTTTCCGGCAACAAAGGAACATTATTTACTTTTAATTCCTTGGGAATCCCATCATTATTTGGACCAAGTTCAGGCATACAATCATTATATATTTCTCTTCCTACTTTCTGCAACCAGATATCCCTCTATTTCATCAATTCCTCAAATTCTTCTTCTCCCAAACTTTCCTTTTCTACCAATATTTTTGCCAATTCATCTAATTTTTTTCTGTTTTTACTTAAAATTTTTCTTGCTTCGTCAAAAGCTTGATTAACTATTTTTTTAATTTCATCATCAATTTGAGATTGCATTTTGTCAGAATTTTTTGCTGGTTCCATATATGCTCTTCCAAAATCATTTACATCAATCTGTGCTCCCCAGTTTATTGGTCCAAGATCACTCATTCCCCACTCAATCACCATATCGCGAGCTATATTAGTCGCATGTGAAATATCACTCGATGCTCCAGTTGTAATGTCTTTAAAAACTATTTCTTCTGCTGCTCTTCCTCCCATTGCCATTGCCATTTGTTTTACCAATTTACTTTTTGTTTGATGAATTACATCTTTTTGTGGTGGAATCAGTGTAAATCCTAATGCCATTCCTCGTGAAACGATCGATATTTTCGAAACTGGATCCAATTCTTCTACAAAATTTACTATCGCATGTCCCGCCTCATGATAAGCCGTCATCAATTTATCATCATCGGTTAAATTTCTTCTCTTTTCCGCTCCCAATTTTACTTTCAAAGCCGCTTCGTCAATATCCTTCATTTCAATTTTAGTTTTATTTACCCTAGCTGCTCCAATTGCTGCCTCATTCAACATGTTTTCCAATTCTGCTCCCGAAAATCCCACTGTTCTTTTGGCTACATTGTCCCAATTTACATCATCAGTAAATGGTTTCCCTTTTGCGTGAATTGCCAAAATATCTTTTCTTGCCTCTAAATCGGGCAATTCCAATACTACCCTTCGGTCAAATCTTCCTGGTCTAAGCAATGCTGGATCAAGCAAATCTCCTCTATTAGTTGCTGCCAAGACTACAATTGCTGTGTTCGATTCAAACCCATCCATTTCTACTAAAATTTGATTCAATGTTTGTTCTCTCTCTCCATGACCACCATCCATTCCTCCTCTCATTCTTCCAATTGCATCAATTTCATCAATAAAAATAATTGCTTTACCTGCTTTTTTAGCTGTTCCAAACAAATCACGAACTCGTGATGCTCCTACACCCACCAACATTTCCATAAATTCAGATCCTGCCATCGAATAAAATGGTACATTTGCCTCTCCAGCCACTGCCTTAGCCAACAAAGTTTTACCCACTCCACTTGGGCCCACCAACAATACTCCCTTTGGGGCTCTAGCTCCCATCTTGTGATATTTCTCCGGGTGTTTCAAAAAGTCCACCACTTCCATCAAATCATCTTTGGCTTCCTTTACTCCCGCCACATCTTTAAAAGTTACACTCTGTTTTCCCTTAACAAAAAGTTTGGCTGTTGATTTTCCAAAACCAAACATTCCCCCGCCTGCTCCACCTGATTGTCTTCCAAACAACCACAAAATAAAAATTATTGGCAATCCTACTGTCAAAGCCAAAGTCAATATATCTCCCGCCATTTTCCAGCCAGTTCTGTTGTCTATTTGAAGTTCCAATTTAGTCAAATCCATACCCTCTTTTTGTAATATTTCTGTCATCGAAATATTTGGTTCTTTCGAAGTTACCAATATTTTTTTACTATCTTTCAATTCCGCCATTACCTCATTGTCCGATACTGTGATTTTCGACACTTCCTGATTTCTTATGGCTCCAACCAACTGAGACAGTGGTACCTGAGTTACTCCATTAGATATAAAAAACTGTCTCAAGGTTGACAACAACCAAAAAAACAAAATCACATAAATTACCCATTTAATTATTTGTTTAGGACCAACTTCAATTTTCTTAATCTTTACCCCAGGTGGCAAATTCTTCAAAAATTCATCATTAATTCTCTGTTGCTCCGTATTTTGTCTTTTTTCCTTCGACTCGCCGAAGCTTTTTGCGGAGGCGGTTTTCTTCTCAATCTTATTTTTCTTCGGGATCAAATTTTTTAAAAAATTAAATATCTCTTCACTTTTTTTCATCCTAACATTATATCATTCGAACGGACAATTTATTTTGGCGAAAATAAAATTTAGAAGTAATCATTTTTTAACAGTATCGAACCTGCATCGTCAGATTCGCCGACTGTTAAAAAATCGGTTACGAGAAATTTAAATATTTTCCGCAAATTAACCGTTTTTATTCCGCAGTTAATTCTATTAACAAATCCCGATCATCATTTTCCGCATTACGCACCGCAAAATTATGGTTACACTTCTGGCATTTGTAATATATTTTATAATCCCCGTTTCTATATTCACTTCTAACCGGTTTCATCAACCCTTTACACATACTCGCTCTATCCCCCGGAATCTCTTCATCTACATGTTTTCCCCACAAACACTTTGGACAATGATCTGTCGTCCCATCTCCAATCACTTTCTCCCCACACACTTCACAAACAAAATCCTCCACCACATTTTTCATATAACCAAATTTAACATAAAAATTTTATCTCCCCAACTCCACCCCCATCTTTATATCCCTATCCAATTTTTGATTAAACAACAACTTCCCTCCCACCAAATTTGCCGTCGGTTGTACTTGTACCGGTTGCCAAGATTCTGGAAACGACACCAAACCCACCCATCCTGTCTCTCCCGATCCTGGTTGTCTTTGAATATAATTCAAGTAAGAAAAATTCTTTTTGTCTTCAATTTTTACATTACTCGAATATCTAATTTCCACTACTCGTTTCTTAAGTACTGGTACTGTTACCAAAAATCCAACTTCTTTTTTATCATTCACTTCCCTAATTCTCAATTCATCACTGGTATATATTTTTTTATTACTCGGATTATCTCCATCAGCCACACTTACTTGTGAAATATTTACTTCCATTGGCAAATATACTCTCAAATAATTTTTATAATCCCCTCCTGGCCAATTGCTATTTTTTGCTGTATTTTCATAATTAATCTTCACTACCCTACTAATTGAATTTTGACTGATTTCCACCGACTCTTCCACATTTCTATAAAGAAAATAGTTAGCTTTATTTACTCCCAAGTTTGCTTCAACTAAATATAGGTAATCCGACACACAATTTTCTACTGCACACTTTCCGTTATAAATTTTTCCATCCATTCCCAAGCCATTTATAATTTTATTTGCTTCTTTATTATTCAAAGCTATCTGGATTTCATTTCTTTCCATCAAATCAACCATTGATTGTAGTAACATTGCCCGCCTATCAGTTTTTAGATTCTTAATTTCCTCAAACAGTTGTTTTCCTACTGCTCCCAAAAAACTAGCCTTCTGCACTGACCCTGGGAAAAACTTTGTTTCTGCATAAAATTCTGCCTGTTCATACAAATTATCCTTATTAATATTTTCCTTAAAATCGGCAATATATAGTTCACCAGTTACTTCCAACATCGATTTTGCCACCGCCAAATCAATTCCAATCACCCCATCAACTTTCTTTCCAGTTTCCTTGTCCAAAAACCATTGAATATCCTCACTTGTTTTCGTAAAGTCCGCATTCCAGTTAGCATCCCTCATAAACCAATTTGCTTCATTCAAATAAGTTTTTATTTCCCATGGCGGTTCCACATGACCCTTTAGCTGGCCATCTGCTTCGTAAACATCTTTTATCTGGAAATCTGTCAGTCTTCCTTTTTCAAAACTCAGCAATCCATAACTTCCAATAAACCCTCCTGTTGGTCTCAATTCCGATTCATTCTGGAACAACACCAAATATTCTCGCTTTCCCCCGTCAGTTCCCAAAAACTCTGGCAAAATTTTACTCATTTCTGCCCCAATTCCTAATTGTCTTCTGACATCTTCCATCAAATTCATTTGTTTTTGAACTGTCATCTTCCACTTCGCCGGTAACCAGCTCAAATCTCCATCCAATCTTGCCTGCAATACTCCCAATCTATTTTCCATATCTACCAACCCATCTCTTATTTTCCCTATCTCCGCCGTCCAATCAATTTCCTTCCCTCTAAAAATTGCTTCATTCAACAAGTCTGCCGATTTGACCAAACTAATCGACTTATTTTCCATAGTTAATAAATCAACCAGCACTCTCAAACCAGTTTGATAATTTCTCATCACTTTCAAGTTATTCAAATTCCAATCATTTATTTGATTGTCTATTTCCTCCACCTTGGCCACACTTTTTTTAATTACCAATTCCGCCTGAACATATTTTTTATTTTTAATCAGCTCCCACCCTTTTTTGGTATTATTCACCGCTCCCATAGTATTAATTGTCCATTGTATCGGCAATATCAACAAAAAGATTAGCGCCCCAGCCAGTATCAGCCACCACCACTTCCCCGATTTTTTCTTTGACTCGCTGTAGCCTCCGGCGAAAGCGGTCTTCGCCTCGCCAAAGTCCTTTTTTGTATCTATTTTTTTTAACTCGCCGTAGCTTGCGGAGGCGGTTAAACTAAACTTTGGTATTTCCATAAACTCCTCACTTTCCTCTTCTACAAAATCTTCATCGATTACCTCTTCATTTATACTAGCCACTTCTTTTTCTACCTTTGTTTCTTCCTCTTTGTCATAGTTAATCTCTTCTGTCGAATAATTAAACACCTGTGGCTCCTCAAATCTTCCTTCGCCCGACGTAGCTTCAGCGTAGTCGGGTTCCACCATCACATCAAAAATTCTTTCTTTTTTTGGTTCTTGCATCACTTCGCCAAAACTTTTAGTCAGAGCTGGTTTCACTTTCTTTTTCTGCCGATTTTCTTCATCCAACTTAGAAAAGAAATATTGTAATGTTTCCTTTATTCCCTTACTAAATTCTATCTCCGCCTCCCATCTCAACTTTTTAGCACTTTCCCTTGCCTCTGTTTCATCCCCTTGATCAATCTCTATATTTTTCTGCATTACCTTAAATCGTGTCATTTTTGCCTCATCTATTAATACTTTTGCTACTTCCTCCGAATCTATTTCCTGTCCCAATATCAAAAAATGTTCCTTCTCCGTCCCCGACAAAAAGCTCGCTCTCAATATTGCCTCAATCAAGTCTTCCACCGCCAGCACTCTAAATTTTTTGTTTACATCCGGCAATTCCAAATTTTTGTTTTGTACTGCCTGCCTCATTACTTCAGCCAAAAAACTCTCTTCCCCCATCCCTACCCCATAAACTTCCCTCGACTCCACTATTCTCCAATTAGCTTCCCAATTTTCTGCTTGTTTAATTAAATTTTCACTTCTATTTCTATTATTTACACTTATCAACACCCATTTTTCACCATTAACCTTTTCCCAAATATTTTTATTTGCCACGAAGTCAAAAACGTAATTGAAATTTCCTTCTATTTCTTCAATATCTGCCGCCCATTCAAATTTTTTAATTTCGTTTAACCCCACCACATATTCCCCCACTCCTACTACATTAATATCTTTATTTGCCAGTTCTTCCGCCAATTTTTTAGCAGCAAAATGTTCTATCCCCAATATTAATGCTGATGGTAAACCACTACTCATATCCCAATTCTAAACTAAATTTTCTCGTCTTTTCGTCTCTGCGGTATATTTTCGGTAATTTTGCGGGAATTTTTAAAGAAATTAGTTCGTACTCTATCAAAATGGTTAGGTGAAACGTGAAAAAATGTCATAACACTAATGTTTAAATTTGTACTAATTTCTAATAAAAAATTAGAATTTTCCCTTTTCCTCAAAGGGGAATGCCGGTTTAACCAGAAGGGGATTTTGTTCGAACTAGCTCCCAATGGCCCAAAAATATCTCCCAAATTTTGTACTTATTTTAAGTAGGGGAATATATCAAATAAAGTTTTAAATTAAATTTAGAAATCATAATTTTTTGACGAACTTCAACGTGGCTCCGTCCACATTGACTGAGGCAAAAAATTTGTGATGAAAAATTTAATTAAAACTTTTTCAAGGAAATTATCATTAACACACTCGCTATACCTTCCGTTATCACTGTTACCCAAGCCGCTCCATTAATTCCAAAACGGGGGATGGCTATCAAATTTCCAATTATATTTACTATTAATGAAATTATTCCTACAAATAGGATTTGTTTTTGTCCACCTTTAGCAATCAAGGTAAATCCCACCAAGTGGCTAATGTAGGCAAACACCATCGCTACCAAAAGTATTCTCAAAATTATTATTGATTCTCCAAATTGATTTCCCGCTAATACTTGGATTATCCATGGTGCCAAAAAATAAATCGTCGGTGCTATTACCAACATTCCTGCAATTATCAAACCTGTTGATTTAAAAAATAAGTTTCTTCTGTTGGTTTCTTTTGCCGACATTATTGGAAAAATACTATTTACAAAAAAATATGCCGGCTGAATCAAATTTCCATAAATTTTATAAGCCAGACCATAATAAGCGAGTTGCTCTGCCCCAATAAATTGTCTAATTAGCATCGAATCTACTGCTCGATCATATCCCGAAAACAAAATCATATAAATTCCCATCGGCCAAGTTTCTTTCAAAAAAGATTTTATAAATTCCTTATTCCACAATTTAAATTTAATTCTCCCAATTATTTTTCCAATCAGTTTCCATCCCAAACCCAAACTTAAAATTCTTGCTCCCAAATAAACTCCAAATACCCAGAGCAGAGTAATTGTTGATGGCCAAACCAACAACAGTATTACAAAAATTAATGGAAACAAAATATCCATCCACACTTTCAAATCCATTCTCATTTCTGTTTGAAAAATCACTTCCATACTTCCCGCCATCGCCGTAAAACTTATCATTGCTAGAGCCACTAGTGCCTCAATTTTTACCCCTTCAAACCCCGACCAAAAAATTATCAATAATAATCCACCAACAAAAGCCAGTAGGGAAGTAATCAGTCTAAACCAACCCACCTGTATATAAATATTTTTTCTTTCTTCTCCTGTTTTTTGAGCCGATTCTCTCACTCCTATTACTTTCGATCCAAAATCCGCCAACGAATCAAATAATAAAAACACTGAGGTAATCAACATGTAATTTCCATACACACTTACACCCAATTTTCTCGTCAATATTCCCGTAGTTACCAAGCTCAACAACACCATCACTGCCTTTCCCGCCACTTGTACCAAAGTATTTATAATCGGCTTTTTCAACATAAACTATTCTATCTTATTTATTTTAGTGAAGATAATATTTTTTCGCGCGCAAGCCGCTGAGTGGATTTTACGAAGGTGCGAGCACGATAAAAATATTATCGAACAAAAAATAAATCAGATTATGCCTAGTATTAATGCCACCAGCCACATATTTTGTGGTAATGTCAGCCAGTAATGATCCACCATTCCACTCATCATTATTATTCCCAATATCAAAACAAACACACTTTTAACCTTTTTTTTATTCAAATATTCAGCTAAAAAATAAATCAATATTCCTAAACCCAAAAATCCAATTTCCGAAACTATTAACAAAATAATGTTATGTACTGGTTGCAGCCAAAAAATTTGATTATTCTTTTGAAATTCTGGCAAGTTCACTAAAAAATTTCCTGTTCCCACTCCAAAAATAGGGGAGTTTTTCACCATTTCTATTGCCGCCAAGTTCAACTGGCCTCTTTTAATCAGTCCATTTTCATCCCACCCACCCAAAAAATTACCAATAGGGTAGTTGTAATCAATTATTTTAAAAGCAAAAAATAACAACCCCAAAATCAACAATCCTACCTTCCATTTATTTTTCAATCCTCGAAAAAACAAAACCAAAACCATCAGAGTCAAAACCCAAATTGTCCTGCTTCCTGTCAATATTATTCCCATTAATCCTAGCCACACCACCCCCCACCAATAAATTTTATTTTTTATTTCATTTTTATATTTCCACCACAAAATCAAACTAATCAACAAAAATCCCGCCAAACTATTTGGATGCGAAAAAGTTCCATAAGCTCTCACCAAACCGTTTCCAATTATCGACATTTGAGCAATTCCAATCGTATTGAAATCAAAGGCTCTTTCTCCCAACCACCACCAAATTCCATTTAAACTTCCACCTTTAGAAATTTGCCCCACCGCCAACAAACTTTCTACTATCATCCAAATCGGAATTATTTTAATTAAATATCGTTCTACTAATTCTTTATTTTTAACCACGTACCATACCAACCAAACCAATTGAAAAATTCTTATCCATTTATAAATCGCTATCTGCCAATCTCTCGCTATCAAAATATTTACTATTACAAATCCAATTACCAAAAAATGTTTAAATTTTAAAACCGGAATTTTCAAATTCAAAAAAAACAACCCTAACCAAATCAAATCAATCAAATACAAAGTCGAGGATAAATAGTCCACTCTTATTCCCAACACCAAACTCCAATCAAACCAAAAATGTTTTCCCAGCTGTGTCGGAATCAACAATAATAGTAAAAACAACAAAAACCTCTTCACCCCCAAATCTTACCACAAATTAGGATTAAACTAAGTAATTTTTTTATAAATTCGAAATCGTAATTTTTTGGCGATTTTGAGCCTGCGCCGCAGATCTCATTTTCTCGCTAAAAAATTCATGATGAGAATTTATTAAAAAAATTAAGCCTTAAGTTTTATCACTACATGTCTTTCTTCGCCTTCACCTTCCGACTCACTCATCACTGCTTCATTTTCAGCCACTATCATATGACAAATTCTTCTTTCATATGAACTCATGTTAGCCAAAGAAACTGGTTTTCCAGTTTGAATACATTTTTCAATCAAACTTTTTACCATTCCTTCCAATCTTGTTTTTTGTTCATTTCGATAGTTATTTATATCCAACAATACTCGAATATCTTCACCCACTTGGTTTCTCACCATCAAAGCCAAAATCAATTGTACTGCTGCCAAATTTCTACCTCTAAAACCAATCAATCCTGCTGGATTAGCTACTGTAATTCCTACCAACACTTGATTTTCCTCACCTTCTACATCTTCCACAAAAGCTTTTTCCACCTCAAAATTAATTTGTCCCAAAAAATCACAGGTGATTTGCAATATTTTTTCGTTTCTTTTTTTGTTATCCATAGTCGCTATTTTAGCATGAAAAGTTCCACTTTAAATCCACAAATTTGTTTTAAATTCGAAACTATAATTTTTTAGCGAACTTCAACGTGGCTCCGTCCACATTGACTGAGATAAAAAATTGATAGTGAGAATTTAAATAAAAATTAATTTATTTCTTGTTTGCTTTATTTACCAACATCTGTTGTCCAATCATCAAAGCCGAGGTAACAAACCAGTAGAGAAGTAATCCTAAACTAAAATTCCAACCGATAAATATTGTCATTGCCGGCATCATATACATTGACTGTGTTCTCATCGCCGACATCATATCGTCTTCCTTATCTTTAGTCGCTTCAATTATTGTCTTGTCCGCTTTTGGATTTGGCATCATCAATTTTGCACTCAAATATTGCAACACTCCCGACCCCAACAACAAAATTATTGGCAATAATAAATTCAAATTAATTCCATTCTTAAAAATTTTAGCTGGAGTCATTGCCAAATCACTTCCCAAAAAACTCAAATCCGCTTTAAACCCTTCACTCACTTTAAATGGCTGAATCAAGTTTACATTTATTTGATCCAGAGTTGATTTACCCTCAAAAAAATTACTTACCGAAGTAAATCCATAAAAGAAAAGTAACAAAACTACTATTTGCAAAATTTGTGGCAAGCAACCTGATAGGGGATTTACCCCTTCCTGCTTATACAAATCCATTTGGGCTTTAGCCATCGCTTGTTTATCACTCCCATATTTTTCTTTAAGTTTATTTAGTTTTGGTTGTAACTCTTTAATTCTTTGAGCTGATTTCAAGCTTGGCCAAACCAAAGGTAACAAAATCAATCTAATAATTAGAGTTACGATAATAATGGCTATTCCAAAATTACCCACCAAATAATAAAATCCCATCAATGCGTTGACAAAGGGTGCGATAAATAAATTCATATCCGTCATTTTAACAAATCTATTCCTTTTCCACCACCTGGCCTACATCTCAATACTCTTTTAAATCCCAAAAATAATCCCTTAAACACCCCATATTTCTCCACTGCCTCATATGTATATTCCGAACAACTCGGCACAAACCGGCAATGTTCTCCTCTTGAAATATATTTCTTGTACCAAATAAGTAACTTTAAAATTATTTTTTTAGACATTAGAAATTAGATATTAGAAATTAATTTTTCAATTTCATTTTCAATTTCATTTATTCCTTTTTTTAAAATTTCCTTTTTTGCCAAAAAAATCATTCTCGTTCCGTCCTTAAATTTTTCTAAATTTTTTCTTATCACTTCTGCCATTCTTCTTTTGATTTTATTTCTATCCACCGCCCGTTTAGAAATTTTTTTAGAAATTATAAATCCAAACCTCTTTTCTTTATCCTCATTTTTAAAAACCAATACCCCAAAAGTAGGGGAGTTAATTAACTCGCCGTTTTTTTTGATTTCACCAAATTCCTTTCGGCTACCAATTCTGTTTATTTTTTTCAGCACAATCTAATTATAAACACTTTATAATTTTAAAAACCTCTCCCTTTCATCAAAGGGAGATGTCGAGCCTGTCGAGACAGAGGGATTTTACGCACTAATTTTTTTTCGACCTTTACTTCGACGTCGTTTAAGTACATTTCTTCCAGTTGCACTCATCATTCTCTTAAAGAATCCGTGAACTTTTGAATGTTTTCTAGATTTTGGTTGGTATGTTTGTTTTGTTGCCATAGGCGTAATTTTACCATAAAAACTATTTTATAAAATTAACTTGTTTTTGCCTATTTCATTTTGTGGAAAACTCATTTATGATGATGTGGATAACTATTTTCCCCCAAAATATTTTCATTACTGCTCCGATTTATTTATTTTATTTTTTAGATCTTAGAAATTAGATATTTTATTCATGGATATTACTCGTCTTTGGAAAAACACCCAAGAAGAACTAAAAATAGTTCTGGCCCCTGCTGTGTTTCAAACCTTTGTCAGTAAAACTGAACTCATTAGTTATCAAAATAATCTTGCTACTCTCGGTTGTCCTAATTCTTATTTGGTTGACATGAACAAAAAACGTTACTACCAAATTTTTAAAAATGCTCTCGACAATCAAACTAAAACTGACAACACTCTGGAATTTATTATTCAAGAACCTTTAGTTACCGAAAGTCCTCCCACTTCACCTCTTTTTGAATACACTCCCCAGCGAAATGTTTCCAATCACAACCTTCATCCAAAATATACCTTTGACACCTTAATTGTTGGTAATAGTAATAATTTTGCTTACGCTGCCGCCCAAGGTATTGTCAAAAATCCCGGTCTTTCTTACAACCCATTTTTTATCTGGGGCGGGGTCGGAGTAGGGAAGACTCACCTTATGCAAGCCATCGGCCACGAACTTCTAAAAAATAATCCTGATTTCAAAATCAAATATTTTCCTGCTGAAACTTTTAGTAATGAATTGATTTCTGCTCTCAAATCCAAAAGCATGAATCAATTCAAAGATAAATATCGCAATTTGGATTGTATTTTGGTTGATGATATTCAATTCATTGCCGGCAAAGAATATATTCAACAAGAATTTTTTCACACTTTCAATGCTCTTCATATGAACGGCAAACAAGTTATTCTCACTTCCGATCGCAAGCCCAGTGAAATCGATCACCTCGAAGACCGTCTTGTTTCTCGATTTATGGGTGGTCTTACTGTTGATATTCAACTTCCAGATTATGAAATGCGCATTGCTATTATCAATCAACGAGCCAAAGAACAGGGAATATCTATCACTCCCGAAGCTTCTGCTTTTCTCGCCAACAATGTCGAATCAAACATTCGCGAAATCGAAGGTAAATTTCAACAAATCACTATGCAAGCCCTTTCTCAAAAAGCAGGGGAGATCGAAATTGATTTTGTCCAACACTTTCTCGACCCTTCTCATTCTCCTTTATCAACTCTCAACAATTTATCCTCAAAAATAAACCCTCGCCATATTATTTCTGTCTGTGCCAAAAATTTTAATATCAAAACCAGTGATCTTACTGGTAAAAGCCGCAAAAAAGAATTAGTTTTGGCCCGCCACATTACTGCCTATCTTCTTCTTAACGAAATCAATTTACCTCTCGAAGAAGTTGGTCGACTTCTTGGTGGCCGCGACCACACTAGCATTATGCATGCCCGCGACAAAATCCACCAAGACTTTTCCACTAATTCACAAATTCGCCAACTTATTAACCAAATAAAATCCTCTTTTTAATTTATTTTTTCTTTTCCACATTTTGACATCACTTATCCACCAACTTATCCACAATTTATTTTTTCTTTTTCCCCCAAACCTTACCCGAAACCAATTTCACCTTATAAGACACAAATCCAATTTCTACTACTATTTTCCATCAATTTTATCTTTCCAACACTCCCTTTTCACCACTTCTAATTTAACTTTCCGCCAATTTTTTTATTATTCCACTTATTAACCACTCCTAATAACTATGACTACTATTCTTTTATTAAATAAAAATTTATAATAATGCCAATGAAACTTTCTCTTCTTCAGGAGAATCTAAACCTTGCCCTAGGTAACGTATCCCGTTTTGTTTCTTCTAAAAGTCAATTACCAATACTTAATAATATCTTGTTATCCACCGACCAAGGTCGTCTCAAATTATCAGCTACCAATTTAGATTTAAGTATTAATTATTGGATTGGTGCCAAAATTGATCAAGAGGGGAGTATTACTATTCCTTCAAAAGAGATTACTGAATTTGTTTCTTATCTTCCTAGTGGCAAATTAGATTTGTCTCTCCAAGAGAACAATCTTCTTACTCTTTCTTCTGAAAAAACTGAATCAAGTTTTACCACTATGCCTTCCACTGATTTTCCTGAATTTCCATCCATAAATCCTGACACTGCTTTTGAAATTGATTTAGATGTTTTGTCTCAAGCTATTTCTCAAATTGCTTTTTCTGCCGCTCTCGACGATTCTCGTCCAGTATTAACCGCTATTCTTTGTCAATTTACCAAAGAAGAATTAACTCTAGTTGCTACCGATGGTTTTCGTCTTTCTTTCAAAAAAATAAAATTAACTAATTCTCTAAATTTAAAAACTGATAAACCAATCACTTTTTTAATCCCTGCTAAAAGTCTTATTGAAGTTACTAAACTCGCTAAAAACAACAAAAAAATAAAAATAGGTCTTACAGGTGATGAACACCAAGTAGTCTTTGTCCTAGACGACATAGAACTAGTTTCTCGACTTATAGAAGGCGATTACCCCGACTATCAAAAAATAATTCCAGAATCTTACCACACCAAAATTTATGTCAATCGAGAAGAATTTTTTCAGTCAGTCAAAATTGCTTCTGTTTTTGCTAAAGAATCAGCCAATGTTGTTCGAATTAATGTTAAAAATAATAATCTTGAATTAAGTGCCAACGCTCCCCAAATTGGTCAAAATAAAGCTAGTGTCGATGCCAAAATCGAAGGCGAAAATCTAGATATTGCTTTCAATTATAAATTTTTGACCGATTTCCTTACTATTTGTAAAAGTCCTGAGATTCTTATCGAATTAAATGAAAATCTTACTCCTGGTTTTTTTCACGATCAATCCGATCCTTCCTTTACTCACATTATTATGCCAGTCAGGTTGCAAGACTAATTATTGTCCGTAAATAAGTTTTATTGTTAATAAAATTACCACTACAAAACTCAAAACTATTATCACTTGATATTTTTTCAAAAATTTCATTTTCTATTGCCAAACAATAACATTTTCCCCAGGTTTTTCTTCTACCAAATCCAACCATTTTTTTAAACTGATTTTTGCTTTTTCCACATCTACTTTAGGGTGAACCAACAAAACATTTTTCTTTAGGTATTTAATAACTTTAAAATCACTTTCTTCATAAGGCAACATATAGTCAAATGGTAATTCTCCAGTTTCACTTATTATTTCTTCCTTTCCCTCTTCTTCCAAAGGCATTGTTGTAGTTGGGATGTTTTTGTTTATTACTTCCTTTGTTTCTTTTTTTTGACTCGGATTTAGACTTACAAAAATCAAAAACAATATTACCAATACCACCAAAATTATCAAAACTGTTTTTCTATTTAAAAGAAATCTAAATTTACTCAAGTCCATCAATTAATTCTATCTTCAATCATCAGTAAAATCTATTAATTGTTTGCCCGGCCTAATATAAAAAGCCCACCTACATACAGAATTACCTTCATATCTATAAGTATCGGAACAAATTTTCACTGGCGTTCCAGTCGAATTTGTATGAATGAATAAATATCTCCCCGAATCATCTTTACCCAAATATAATCCTATATGCCCTGGACGTCCTTCGCTAGCAACTATATTACCCATTACCATATCTCCTGGTCGTAACTCAGATTTATCGACAAAATAATATCTTTCCGGATTTTTACTTGAGTTAGACATTGCTGTACTGTAAATAGTTGATATATATCCCGTAAATTTCCCTCCGGTTACTTGATAATAAACCCATCTTACAAAACCAATACAATCCAACCCTAAATTATATTGGCAAACATAATTAGGGTTTGATACCGGTACTTTACTCCATCTAGGGTTAACCCCAATTCCACTATAATAACCACAGTGAGTGTAATAAACCTTTCCTTTTAATGCTGTTGCTATATTTACCAGATCTTGGTGGGATATACTACCAACTGTAATTGTTGGTAAAACTATGTCTCCTGGTGCAATTGAGGGTATATTTGTATCACCACTTCCGCCTCCTCCAGATTGTGTTGTTGATGGTTTTAAACTAACCATCAACGAATTATTTTGAAATCCTCCAAATATAAAAACAACTCCAGCAACTATTATTGCAATTGGTGCTAATACTGTTGCCACCGATGCTACTGCAGCTCCTCCAATTATAGTTGGAATGGCTACTACCACCATTGCCGCCTTAACAAAAAAGTTTGTTATTCCTCCAGCAAATTTCCCCAAATTGTCTTGTAACCAATCTTTTATTCCTAATTTCAAATTTAACTTTTCCGCAATTTTATCTCCAATTTTTTTAGCAATTTTTATTGCTCCAATTACTATATCCAATGCCACCAAAGCCAGTGCTACTACCCATCCCGCTACTGGAACCGTTGCTACTCCCGCCTCAATTCCCAATTTGGCTAACAATTTTACCCCAAAACTAGCCACTGCTTTACCCCCAGCCTTAGCTGCCGCTCCTGCTCCGGCTTTAACCGCCGCTGTTCCTGTTGCTTTTACTCCACCACTAAATACCCCTTTTAATATAGTTGAAAGTCCTTGTTCAAAACCTTTCTCTGCCAATACACTCATTGAGTTTTGAACAAAAGTTGATACTGCTTGATTTCCAATTTTGGTTGCAAATTTTCCTCCCCATTCAATTGTCGTTCTTTTAAGCCACCCTCCTGTAAGTGTGTCAATTCTATCAAACAACTGAACATATTTTTGAGCTCTTCCAAACAACTTATTGGTTATTGGATCTTGCAGGGATGTCATTATTCCCTCAAAGGATTTCAATTTATCAATATTCGGTAAATTAATTTCTCCCAGTCTGTTTTTAATATCTTGATATTCTCCTTTTATTTTTTCCAATTCCTTTGGTGACCTTTTCAGTAGGGAAGTTATTCCTTGCATGTCTGTCCAAGCTGTATTTCTTGCTCCTCTTGGTGAGTCTTGATTAAATTCCAAAGCCGAATTTTTTTGGTCTTCAATTCCATTATTACCAAAATAAACATCAGCAATAATATCTGCCTTTTTTTTGATTAAACTAATTTGGTCTTCGTTTAAATTTGGGTTTAATTTTATTGTTTCTTCTACAAAGTCTTTCTCAAAATTAACCTTTTGGTAATCTCTCACTTTCTCAATATTTTGATTTTCATATTCTTTTCGACTGATTTGGATTTTTTTAGCTTCCACCATTATCTCAGCATCCTTTTCTCGACCCATTGCGTTTGCTATTTTATCGGCCAAGTCCGCCACTTCTTCGCTATCAGTTTTTATTGTCTTACCTTTTATTGTTGCTTCCAAATCTTCCCTAATCACTTTTTCCAATTTTTCCCCACCCTTAAGATCATCTGCTGTTTTTTTACTCACCTGGTTAATCTGTTCTTCTACCTCAACTGTATTTTCTGTTTTTTTCTTTTCTTCAGCTTCTTTCTTTTCTATTTCTTTTTTTCTTTTCTTTTCTTCTTTTTCTTCAATTCTCGTTTTTCCATTATCATCTGAAGATTTTTTGACTATTTCTCCCTCTTCAATTTTTCCTTCTTTTTCCTTTGTTTTTATTTCTTCTTTTATCGGACTAATTTTTTTTTGAAGGTCAATTATTGCCGCATCAATGCTTTTATAACGGGATCCATTAGAGAATTTATTAATTGATTGACCCAAATTACTTGTTTGTAAAACATCATCAATTCCACCCCCCGCGTTTTTAATTTCTTGCAAGGCCTTAGCTACATCCTCTCTTGATTTGAAAGACTGGTTCAATAAATCACCAACTTCCGCTAAATTTTCTAACTTATATTTATCCCGACCAAAAAAATCTGCCATTACCAAATTATATCAATTTAAACTATTCCGTTTCCAAACAATTTGTCATAATCCATTTTAGATTTATCTTCTGGTTTTTCTTCTATTTTTTTCTCTTCTGGTTTGCTTTCAAACACTGGTTGTGGTTTCTTGGTTAATTGAGGTGGTTGAGGTATTTTTACTTCCTCAACTGGTTTTACAAAAACAGGTTTTTTAACTTCTTGATTAGTAACTACCTCAGTTTTTGGTGGCTCAAATTTAGGCAAAGGTGGCAATTGCTGATTCTTAATCGGGATTTCTCCTGTTAATTTTGTCTCTTCTTTTTCCTTTTCTTCCAATTCATTAATTTTTCTTTGCAATACGTCTACTACCACTTCTGGCTCTTCCTTTTTTTCGACTAGAGGGGTTGCCGCTGGTGGAGCGGGAGTTTGCACTGGCTTAAGTATTTCATCTATCTGATCTTTTTTAATTTCCTCCGGTTTTTTAGGAACAAAAGGCACGTTAACAAATGGTTTTTCTGTTGGTTTGTTTATTGGTAATGTCGGTGTTGGTTTTGGAACCGGCGTTGGTGTTGGTGGTGTTGTTTTGTTCACTGCCTGTTTCTTTAAAATATCTTCCGGATTTGAAGTAATCAATTTATGTTCATCTTCAGAGGAAATTACTTGGATAGCCACATGATTTTGTCCTGCAAAAAATATTCCTTGACCTTTGTCAGCACTCAAAAGTAATTGTTTTTCTCCTTCGGACAAATAGAATACCTCACCAATCAAATCAATTGCCGCTGTATGTTGTTTCAAAAGAATTTGAATCGAACTATTGGTTACAATTTCTTTTCCGTAAGGTGTTTCCAAAAAGTCATCTACATCTTGGGTAATTGTGGTTACTCCTAAATAATATTTTCTTCCCCGTTTTACAATTCCTCTCAAAAATGAAGCTGAATCCTCAAATTGCATCAAATACCAAGCTTCATCAACTACCAATATTCTCTTCTTCAATGTTTTTTTAACTACTGTCCAGATATAATCCAAAATAATATGCATTGCCACTGGTCTCAAGCTTTCCTCTAAATTTTTTATTCCAAAAACTACAAATTGATTATTTAAATTAACTGTTGTTTTTTGATTAAATATTCCCGCAAACGATCCTTTAATATATTTTTCCATTCTTGCCGCCAAATTTTTTGCTTTTTCATCTTCCATTCCAATCAGCGACTTATATAAATCTTCTATCAATGGTGGTTCTCTGTTTTGAGTTGTTGGATCAGGTGTAATCCCTTTCATTTTATAAGCCTCCATCATTGCTTTATCCATAATTGACTCTTCAATTGGATCCATTGCTCCCAACATCACCTTCATTAATTTGTGTGCCGCTAAAATTTTACTATTCAAAGCATTTTCTCCCTCTTCTTCGACCAAAGACAAGTCCAATGGATTTATTTTTGATGCCTCACTATAGCCGAAGGCAATATATTGCCCTCCGACCGCTGTTGCCAAATCTCGATACTCATTTTCTGGATCAATCACGATTATTTCTGTTCCCAACATTACCGATCGCAAAACCTCCAATTTTATCATGTAAGACTTACCTGCACCCGCTGTTGCAAATACCACTGAGTTGTAATTTGGCATCGAAAATCTATCAAAAATTACTAGTGATCCATTGTGGGCATTAATCCCATACATTACTCCCTTATCATCGGACAAATCAGAAGATACAAATGGGAAAGTTGTTGCCAACGAAGTTGTGTCCATGTTTCTAGTAATGTTCAATCTATCATCACCAATTGGTAATCCAGTTATAAATCCTTCCTCCATTTGCAAAGTTGCCCTCTTACTTACAATCAAAAGAGATCCCAAAGCTGCTTCCAAATTTTTATTAATTCTGTCCAATTCTTCTTTAGTATCTGTCGATATCGTTATATATAAACCAAATTGGAAAAATCTTTCTTCACCTTTAACCAAATCCGCCTGCAAATTCATTGCATCTTCCAATTTTGCTTGAGTTGCCGGGTTAACCAATCTTCCTCTTTGGATATCACTACTCATCTCCGCTTCCATTTCTGTAATTTTGCGTCTCAAATCATCCAAAATGGCCTTCCCATCAGTTGGGTAAATATACATTGACAAACTCAATGCTGCATCAAAATTAATCAAAGATGACAACCAATTTATTCCTACATATCTGGGATATGCCGCCACGAATAAAGTCCGATAATATTTATTATCAATTCGAATATAGTTAAAATCCACTTCTAATGAAGACGGTGCAATCACATCTTTAGTTGACACCAATCCTTCAGAAAAAGGTTTTTTTCCATCACTTGGTACCTGTGCATTCACTGGAGGTGTCGTTACCGGTTTTTTGATTAATTTATCTAATAATTTCATCTTATTTAGTGGTAATCACTGGATTTGAATAATTTGTGGTTTGTAATTTTTGATTTCCTGCCACCTCTTCGTTATATATTTTATAAAACAATTCAATTAATTCTTTATTACTCAATGGTTTTATTTCCAGACCCAATCTCGAGAACAACCTTATTAAATGATCTCTTTTTGGTTCCAAACTAGCCTTTGCCTTTTCCAAAATATATTCCTTAGAAAAGGGGAGTTCCGAACTTTGCTTTTTTCCTAAATTTATCACCGTCTTTATCGTTTGTTTACTCGCACTACCTATACCCAGTTCCAATGGCGAAAATTTTACTATCGCATAAAATGACTTTGACAACACGTCATTCTTTTTTACTGTTTCTTCTACAAATTTCTTATAGAATTTAATTCTTTCTTTGAGTAACGGATTCATTTGTTTTGACTCGGCTTCATTCAGATTTTTTAAATATGCTCCGACATCCTTAGTTGTTGACTTGATTACAATTTGTAGTGGAAAGTTAAGAGAATTCAATATTCCTCCATAAGCAAATACCAAAGCCGATTGTTCCGGTTCCGATAACAAATCAAAATTAACCGAGGAAATCTGCATTATCATCGCTCCGCTTCCATCTTTCATTATCACTATTCCATCCACAATATCTTCTATCGGTAAATGGTCTTGAGTGGTTCCTTTAATAGCAATTTTTAGAGGGTCGTTAGTCATAAAGTATACTTATTAATCATAACCTAATTATGTGCAATTATTCTAATTGGTTCTACTATTTGGTTGTTTAAATCAACATTAACCCTATCAAAACCATAACCTTCTTTTTCGGCAATTATCAAATATCTGCCGTTTGCCAATGGAGTTGAAATTTTGAATTGTCCCAATGAATTTGTTTTAATCACTCTAGCTGGATTGCCGTATTTATCCTGAATTTCCACTATTACTCCATCAATTATTTTCCCATCAATACTAGTTGCCATTCCTACAATCACATTTGGAATCTCTGGTCTGTCAGGCATTGGAATTGCCCCGAAATTTGCCGTTCCAGTTGCCCCTAACTTCTCTGTTTTTAAATTTAAATCAATTTTTTTATCCTTCCAATCAACTCCTGTTTCCGCTTCATTTTTTAACCCATTATCACTTTTTGCAGTTGTCGTCGTTGCAGTATCTACCACTTGTTTAGTTTGAACTTGGGCGTTTTGATTTTGTTCGCCAGTTGTTTGTTTGACAGTTTTTACTTCCTTAATGCCCGATACTTTAATCATATTTGTCAAAGCTTTTAGTCTATTTTCTTTGTCTACCAAGTTACCCACCATTTGATTTTGATTTTCTATTGGTCTCTCAACTTCATCAGTATCCACTTTTACTTGGGATTCAATATCTAACCAATTTCTACTTGCCCTTTTTTTATAAGTATAAATTGTTGGCGAATAAATCGACTTTAAAAAAGCCGTTATCCAAGTTTCCAATGGTCTATCTTCAAATGGTACAAAAGCCAGTATCAAGCCACTTCCAGCCAACAACAACATTAGTGGCCATTTAATCAATACTATCAATTTTGTTGCATTGACTATTATTGCCAGTATTATTCCTGCTGCCGCTTTCAAAAATTGTTTCAAAGTCATATCTCCCACTAATTTAAATTCGTAGGATGATATTTGCTGTGGAATCGGATGCTGTTCCATTATTAAATTCTACCAGTAAACCCTCTGTTTGATAAACTACCTTATGTCCAAATTACTTGTTGTTGATGGTCATGCTATTATTCATCGCGCCTATCACTCAATTCCTCATCTTACTTCCAATGGTCAACCAGTCAACGCTCTTTATGGTTTTTATTCCATGCTTCTTTCGGCAGTTTCTCAACTGAACCCCAAATATCTTATTGTTTGTCTCGATTCGCCTGGTCCTACCTTTAGACAATCAGAGTTTGTCGGTTATCGAGCCAAACGCAGAGCTCCTGACCACGATCTTATTTCTCAACTCCCACTTTTAGAATCCACCCTCAAAGATTCCCATATAAAAATTTTTTCCATGGGTGGCTACGAAGCCGACGATCTTATTGCTACCGTTGCCAAAAAAGCTGCCAAAAAAAAATTTATTGATGAAATTATTATTATTACCGGCGACAAAGATCTCATGCAGTTAGTCAATTCCAAAGTTTCTTTACTTGTTCCACTTCGTGGTCTTTCCGAAACTAAATTGTTTAGATCTAATGATGTTTTAGAAAAATTAGGAGTCAAACCATCCCAAGTTGTCGATCTCAAAGCTCTTATGGGTGATATGTCTGACAACTATCCTGGGGTTGCTGGAATTGGTCCCAAAGCTGCCACCGATCTTTTATCTCAATATCAAACTTTAGATAATATTTATTCCCACCTAGATGAAATTAAGCCGTCTCTTAGGGAAAAATTAATTAAAGAAAAAGACAATGCTTATCTTTCTCAAAAGTTAGCCGATCTTATCAAAAACATCCCCATCAAAGTCAAAATGTCCGAAGCTCGTTGGAATCAAAATATTATTTCTCATTTAACTTCACTTTTCAAAAGTTATAATTTTAAATCCTTGATTGGTCGTTTGGAACAAAATTATCAACCCAAACAATCAAGTTTATTTTAAATTATGTCTCAACCAAAAATTGCTCTTGTTCAAGACTACATCAAAGAATTTGGCGGAGCTGAAAGTGTTTTGGAAACTTTGTCTGATATTTTCCCCGATGCTCCCATTTTTACTTCTATTTATAAACCTCAGTTTTTAGGTCCACATCGTGATCGCCTTCAAAAAAAATGGGATCACCGTATTTATCAAAGTTTTTTTAAATTTATTCCTTTTGCTCACAAAATTATTTCTCCTCTCCGTCTTTTATCACCCTTGGCTTTCAAATCGTTCGATTTTTCCCAATTTGATGTCATTATTTCTTCTGCTACCGGTGCCTATTTCCCCAATTCTCTTAATAAAAAAACCGCCAAATTAATTTGTTATTGTCATACTCCGCCCCGTTATCTTTATGGTCTTCCCACTGCTCGCAATTTTACTAAAAATAAATTTATCAAATTTGTAGTGGCTATTCTCAACCATTTTCTTCGTTTAGCCGATTTCAAATATTCGCGAAATGTCGATCAATATCTTGCCAATTCTCATACCACTGCTGCCCGTATTCAAAAATATTATCGTCGTGATGCCATTGTTATTAACCCTCCTGTCGATCTCCCCAAAAATTTCTCCCTTTCATCAAAGGTAGATGTCCAAAGGACAGAGGGATTTTTCCTCACCGGTGGCCGTCTTGCTCGTGCCAAACGTTTTGATGTTGCCATTCAAGCTTGTAATCAACTTAAAATAAAATTAAAAATTTTTGGTCGTGATTTTTCTGGAGTGTTGGATGAGTTAAAAAGTATCTCTGGTCCCACTATTGAATTTGTTGGTGAGGTTAATCAAGAAGAAAAAGCCAAACTTTATCAAAATGCCCTAGCCTTTATTTTTCCTGCCGATCAAGAAGATTTTGGTATAGTTCCAGTTGAGTCCATGGGTTATGGTTGCCCTGTTGTGGCTTACAAAAGTGGGGGAGTTACCGAAACTGTTGTCGACGGAAAAACTGGTGTTTTTTTTGATGAGTTAACTGGTAAATCTTGTGCTCAAGCTATCCAAAAACTTCAAAAATTAAAATTAAAGTCTTCAGATTGTATTTCTCGTGCTTCCGAATTTAGTCCTGCCAAATTTATTCAAAAGATTAAATCTCTTTTTTAGCAATACTATTGACCTTGTCGTTTGCATCTTCAATTTTGTATCCCTCATTTATTAACAGTTCAAAACATGCCTTTTTGTCCTTTAAATTCAAATGGCAATGTTCAAAAATTATTAATTTTGGTTTAAATTTTTTAAAATCAATTTGTTTAATTATTTCGTAATCGAAACCTTCTGTATCAATCGAAAAAACATCAATTTTTTTGATTTTATGTTTGTCCAAAAGTTTTTTTAATGTCAAACATTTTATTTTTCCCTTCACTAAATATTTTTTTGAAAAACCACACTCTCTAATAGATTTCAAAGTTACTTTTTTATCAAAAGATCCAATTTGGTCTTCTCCAGACCTTAGTTCTTTAGTTTTTTTTATATACCAAAAATCCCTTTCTCCATTCATATTCGAAATCGCTGCATTTTCCAATAATATTCCTTTTTTATTTTTATAAGCTTTTTTTAACCTCTCAAAAATATAAGGTATTGGTTCTACTAGTAACCCTCTCCATTTTTTAGTAACCACAAATTCTCTCAAAGGATCATTAGTTAAACCATCGTTTGCCCCAATATTTACAAAAAAAATATTTTTCTTTTTTGCGGCCATGCTCAAAAGAGCCATCCTAATTTTAGATTTATCCCTAAGCCAATAAATTCTATATAAATATCCTTTTATAAATGTCGAATGAATTAATTTTTGTCTCAAAAATTCTACTATTCCCAACAAATTTTTTTTCATTTTTCCTTTCCCAACCATTTTTCAGCGTCCAACGCTGCCCGACACCCTTCACCCGCTGCTACAATCGCCTGTTTATGTCTTACATTGACACAATCTCCCGCAGCAAATATTCCTTCCACATTCGTCATAGTTATAAATTCGCTATTTTTACCTACCAACACTTGTCCGCTTTCACTCAAATCCACTAGCCCTTTCAGAAATTCAGTTGCCGGGCTACTCCCAATTGCTACAAACAACCCATCTAAAGGCAATATTTTTTCTTCATTAGTTTTGTTGTTAAATACTTTTACCGATTCTAGTTTTTCCTTTCCATTAACTTCTTTTATTTCACTATTCCACCAAATCTCTACTTTTGGATTATTTAAAACTTTTTTTTGTTCCGCCACCGATGCTCTCAATTCTTCTCTTCGGTGAATCAAATAAACTTTTTGACAAAATTTACCCAAAAAAGCAGCTTCTTCACAGGCAGTATCACCCCCACCAATTACCGCCACTATTTTCTCCCTAAAAAACATTCCATCACAGGTGGCACAGCCGCTAATTCCATGGCCAATTAATTCTTTTTCGCCTGGTAGCCCTAACCACTTTACTGCCGCCCCGGTTGCTACTATTACTGATTTTGCTTCCAAAATTTCTCCACTTTCCAATTCTATTTTGAAATTGTCAAAAACTCTTTTTACTATTCCTTGTTTTATCTCCACTCCCAAATTTTTCACTTGCTCTTGCATATCCATCATCAATTTAATTCCACCTACTCCTGTTGGGAAACCTGGGTAATTGTCTACTAGAGTTGTAATTGTTAGTTGCCCTCCTGGCTGATTTCCTGCGATTACCACTGTCTTCAAGTCTGCTCTGGAATTATAAATTGCTGCTGTCAGCCCTGCTGGCCCTGATCCAACTATCAAAGTGTCATAAATTTGTTTATTTTCATTCATGTAATCATTTTAACATCCAATTTTCCTTTACTTTTTAAAAATTTTACCTGATACTTAAATATCTTTATGCTCAAAAAGACCAAGTTTACTATTTTTCTTGTTTTCAAGATAATCCAAAACAAACCTCGGTTTTTGTTTTGGCTTTTTGTTCGGTTTTTTTCTGCTCTTCTCCCACTTCTAACTATTTATCTTTTTTCCAAAATTATTAGTGGGGTTGAAACCAAAGCTATTTTTAGTTCTATTTTCTTTTTAGTTCTCCTTACCCTAATTGTTCGCATTCTCGACAATTACACTCGTCTCAAATCGATTTTTAAGTTAGACGAATGCATTAGTGATATCAATTTTGACATTCATAATTTTTTTAGCAAAGACCTTCAAGCTGAAACCAAAGAAGACCGTCATCAAAGTATTCAAGCTATCCGTAATTTTGCCGATGCTAGCTCTATTACTCTCAGTCTCTTTCGCCAACCAGGAGTTGATAGTCTTGTTTCTCTATTTATGATTCCTGCTATTTTATTTTTTGTCGATTTCAAGGTTTTTGTTTTAGAAATTGCCTACATTTTGGTTTATATGATTATTGATTACTATACTACCCAAAATTACGTTAGATTTCGTGATATTCAAAATACTAAAATTGAAACTTATTATGGCAAATTTCAGGAATCAAATGATGTTGATCTTGAACAAAAAACTTTTACTCGTCATTTCACTCGTCTCTCCAATTGGAATTTTATTGAGTGGACTCTTCTTCAAAATAGTGCTGTTGTTTTCTATATTATTATTTTGGCTTATTGTATTCTCGCCACTACTACCGGTTACAAACATATTTCTGATGTTGTCTTAATTATGGGCTATGTTACTTCTACCCAAACTTTTCTCAATTCTTTTTCTGATATCAAAGACAGTCTTGCCAACATGACTGTAGCCGTCGATCACCTTGCCAAAAACAAAAGCATTTCCGTCATTGACCTCGACGATCTAGTCTAGTTCCATTTTTTATCCCAAAATTTTGACTTATAAGATATTTTATTGTAAAATTCCCGATTAATAAGCCAAAAAAATATATTTAACATATTTTTTATTGACTTATTAAAGTCCTTTAAAAATTGATTGTGTTATTAAAAACTTTCAAAGCTAGACTTGGGCTTACTGGAGATAAATAGCTTATCTTCAGTAAGCCACGGTCTTAGCCAAGAAAGGAGAAAATTTATTGGCTGTCAGAGAATTTCTCTGGGATTGTGAGTAAAAATATGAGGTGAAATAATTATGATCTTTCTGCTTTATTTAATTGGGTTTGCCTTGATGATAATCGGAGCTTGGTTTGGTTGGAAAAAAATGTCTCATTATAAACAGGCTATTGCCTCCATCAACCCTCCGGAAGAACCGAGACGTCGTTCTTCTTATGGTGGCTACAACGAAGAAGAACCCAAACCTGTAAAGCAAACACCGCCCTCTGTTGTCAAAAAACCAAATTATATTCGGGAGCTTGTTTTAATTATTTCCGGTTTTGTTTGGTTGTTTTTACTGCTTTTTGGCAGTATCGCCGTATCAGTTTCCGCCACCCAAATAGCGGTTGTTGAAAATACTGTAACTGGTCAGTTTGACATTATTCAACCCGGGACTGCTGTCTGGCCTTTTACCAATAAACTTGTACCCTTCGTTACTCGAATTACTACCTACGATTTACGTCGGCAGACAATGGAAATTGGTGAAGGTGATACCAAGGTAAAAACTAACGGTATTGAAGCAAGCTCAGGTTCACCTGGTAACCCCAAAGTCTATTTCTGGGCTCGCGGTTGGGCTTATCCCAATCCTGAAAAGATTATTGAACTCCATAAAAAATACGGACGTGATTATATGACCGGTTGGGTTGAGAAGAATTGGATTTCCACCATCAAGGCAGTCCAAGGGACTCAGCAATACAATTATGTCAGTAACGCTCGTGTTGAGATGGAGAATACCATCGAAAAAAGTCTTCAAGAACAATTAGTCAGCGATGATGGACAACCGTTGGTTTATATTAGCCAATTGGCCATTGTCAATTTTGCTTTCGAAGACAAAGTCGATGCTTATCTGGACGGTGTTGCTTCAAAAGAATTTGAACGACAGCAAGCCGAACAGCAAATTCTCATCAACAAAAACAAACAGGAAGCCGAAAAAATTTCAGCTGATACTGCCTATATTGTTACCAAGCGTAACGCTGAGGCCGAACAAGCTAAACTTGTTGCTGAAGCACAAGGTCAAGCTGACGCTACCAAATTAAAAGCCGACGCCGATGCTTATGCGGTCGATGCTAAATATAAGGCCGAATCCGAAGGCGTCAAAAAAATTCAGCAGGCACTCGCCAACTCACCGCAGGGATATTTGGAATATTTACTTTACACTCAGTGGAATGGCGTATTACCTGTGTGGATGACCAATGGTAGTTCAGTTCCTTTTATTGATATCCCGACCCCTTCATCTACCGCAGCTCCTACGACTAAATAACACAATCATTAGCTCTAGCTTGGGGCAATTTGGCAATTTTGCCATTTTTCCCCAAGCTGAGCCAGATTTGCTAAAATATCCCATGCCTGAACTTCCCGAAGTCGAAGTCGTTCGACTCTTTTTAGAATCCAAACTTACCCATAAAAAAATTTCTAAAATAGAAATTATCACTCCCAAATCTTTTGTTGGCGACCCTGAGCTTGTCGAAGGGCAAAAAATAATAAAATTCACTCGCCTCGGCAAACAACTTTCTATTCATCTTCAAAATAAATTAATTATTTTGTTTCATCTCAAAATGACCGGCCAAATTATTCTTGGCGATTTGATTTTCGGCCATCCTACTCCCAAAGAAGACAAAACCCATCTCCCCAACAAATCTACTCGTTTAGTTTTTACTTTTTCCGACAAGACCAAACTTTTTTTCAACGACCAGCGCAAATTTGGTTGGGTTAAAGTTCTAAACAAGGATGAGCTTGCCGAATTCCAAAAAAATGTTGGTATTGATGTTCTAAATCGAGATTTCACTGACAAATATTTTTATCATCAACTCCAATCCAGTTCTCGAGCCGTCAAACTTGTTTTGCTTGATCAGTCAAAATTCGCCGGTATCGGCAATATTTATGCCAACGATGCTCTCTTTTTATCCAAAATTAACCCTAAAATTTCTTCAAAAAAAATTTCTCCCAAAAAATCTCAGCTTCTTCGCCAAAATCTAATTGATCTTATGAAGGAATCAATCAGCCATGGTGGTTCCACTGCCAAAGACAATAAATATATTCATCCCGATGGTACTGTCGGTCAGCATCAATATCATTTTCGAGTTTATCAACGTGATGGGCAAGCCTGTTTAGTTTGCCAAACCCCTATCAAACGAATCAAAGTTGGCGGCCGCGGCACCTTCTTCTGCCCCAATTGCCAGAAATAACTATTTTATAATTTTGTTGTAAAGTGGTCTATACTTATCATATAGAGGTGATAAAAATGAAAAAAGTAACCGAAAAAGACAATGTAAAAGGTTTTTCTGTTAAACAATTAATGGAATTTGCTAAATCTATAAATAAAAAAGCTGAAACAGATAATAACTATAAAAAAGTTATAGAAATAGCAAGCGAAAAATGGGAGAGTTCTTGCTGTTATGGTCTCAAATAAAACTGTTTTTCTAGATTCAAATGTTGTTGCTGGAATTGTAGCTGTTGGGAGAGATGGAAATAGCTCACAAAAAACGACTACTAATTTTAAAGAATGGGAAAAATCAATTTTGTCCTTAATAAGTTTAGTTGATAAAGATCCTACAACAGTAGAACTCAAAGCCCCAACACCAATTTGCTATGAGTTAATGGCATGGAATAAAGAGTGGTTCAAAATAGTAACCAATGATGAATATAAGCCACTTTTTATTTATTCTTCTTACGGTTTAACAAATAAATTTATAAAAATTGCCGCAAAGTATGCATTTGAAAGCCAAATAAGAACTGGGTCAGATAATAATTCTGCTAAATTAAAAACAATGGACCCATTATTAGCGGCTTATAGTATAGTTTTTGATTGTCCGATTTTAACTGAAAATGAATGTGATTTTCCAAATTCACATTTTGACGTTATGGGTATTAATCTCCTTAATCTAGTCAGTAGTAACGATTCAAATAAAAACCATCGCAGTATTTTATACCTACTTAAACCCAAAGAAGAGATAAGAAAAAAATATTCTGAATTGTTTTAATTTCCTCATTGACTCCAGTTTTTGTTTTTAATATAATCAATTCGGACAAGATTAGTCCGAATTATGAAATTATCTACTAAATCACGTTATGGTCTCCGCGCTCTTGCCAATCTAATTGGTCAAGATTGTTGCTGTTCTGTCTCCAAAATCTCCAAAGAAGAGCATATTTCTTCAGATTATCTAGAAAAAATCTTTGTCAAACTTAAAAAAGCTGGTGTCCTCAAAGTCGAAAGGGGAGCTGCTGGTGGCTATACCCTTAGCCGCGATCCATCCCAAATTACTCTAAAAGAAGTTATCGATTCCCTCGAAAAAGCCGAATTTAGTTGTCCCTCCATTTGTAATTGTCAAAGCAAATCAGTTTATCAGCAAATTCAATCAGGTTTCTCCCAAGTTTTAAATTCCATTACTCTCGATCATCTTACCGATTCTCAAAACAAACTAACTTATTTTGATTATGCTGCTTCCACCCCCATCGATCCTCAAGTTTTATCTACCATGTTGCCTTATTTTGATTTTTCCTATTCTGGCAATTCTTCTTCTCTTCATCAATTTGGTCTCAAATCCGCCCAAGCCATCGAAGACAGTCGTGTTATTTTTTCAAAAATATTAAATTCTAAACCAGAAGAGATAATTTTTACCGCTTCGGCTACCGAAAGTAACAACACTGTTCTCAAAGGCGTTGCTTTTGCAAACAAAGATAAAGGTAAGCATATCCTAATTTCTTCTATTGAACACGATTGTGTTCGTGAATCTGCTCGTTGGCTCAAAACTCAGGGTTTTGAAATTACCGAAATTCCGGTTGATAAAGACGGCTTAGTCGATTTCCAATTTTTAGAAAAGAATATTCGCCCCGATACTATTTTAGTTTCTGTTATTCACGGCAACAACGAAATCGGTACTATCCAAGATATCCTTAAAATAGGTAAAATTTGTCATGATCGAGGAGTTTATTTTCATACCGATGCCTCTCAAAGTTTTACTAAAGTTACCATCGATGTTCAAAAAGATAATATTGATTTTTTGACTGCTTCTTCACACAAAATTTATGGTCCCAAAGGTGTTGCTCTGCTTTATATCAAATCTGGCAGCAACATCACTCCACTTCTTCACGGTGGTGGTCATGAATTTGGAATTAGATCTTCCACAGTTAATACTCCTCTTGTTGTTGGTTTTGCCAAAGCTGCTCAAATTGCTATCGATCAAATGGATCAAGAAAATTCTCGTCTCACCCAACTTCGAGATTATCTCATCAAAAATATTCTAAAAAATATTCCCAATACTCATCTCAATGGCTCTGCCAAATTCCGTCTCAGTAACAACGTCAATATTTCTTTTGACAAAATTGAAGGGGAGTCCCTTCAACTCAGTCTCGATCTTTACGGTATTGCTGTTTCTACTGGTTCGGCTTGTTCTTCTCACTCATTAGAACCTAGCCATGTTTTGTCGGCCATTGGCCAAAAACCAGAACAAGCCCATAGTTCGATTCGTTTTAGTCTTGGCCGTTTTACCACCAAATCTCAAATTGATTATTTATTAAAAATTCTACCAGGAGAAGTCTCAAAACTTAGAAAACTTTCTCCATTTAAATAAATTATGACTACTCTTGTCGGCTATTCCAAAAAAGTTTTAGAACATTTCAAAAATCCTCACAATTTTGGATCAATGAAAAATCCGACTGCCTTAGGCCAAGTTGGTAATCCTGCTTGTGGTGATGTTATGAAACTTTATCTAAAAATTACCAAAAATAAATCTGGTCAAGATTTTATCAAAGATATTAAATTTGAAACCATGGGTTGTGCTGCTGCTATTGCCACCAGTAGTGTTGTTACTGATTTAGCCAAAAACAAAACTTTAGATGATGCCCTAAAACTCGACAACAAAGATGTTATTGAGGCTCTCGAATATCTTCCTGATATCAAAATCCACTGTTCTCTTTTGGCTATCGATGCTCTCAACGAAGCTATTTTTAATTATTATCAGCAAACCAATCATTCTATTTCTGAGTCTCTTCAAAAAAAGCACGACCGTATTACTGTTTGTCAAACCCGCATTAATCATTGATAGAATAAACTATGTTTTTAGTTAAAGTTGCCTATGCTCAATGTCCAGTTTGCATCGTTACCGTTGGTGGAGGGATGATTCTTGCCAAAAAACTCGGCATCGATGATTTTTTAGTTTCCCTTTGGATTTCTGGTCTCAACACCGCTATCTCTTTTTGGCTAGCTTCCAAAATAAAAAATAAATTTTTAGGTAACCCCATAATTTTTTCTCTCCTAATGTTAGGTCTCACTCTTTCTTATTTTATTTTTACCGATCAAACCGGTTCTTCTACCAATCAAATTTTTGGAATAGACAAAATTATTTTTGGTCAAAGCTTGGGTTTATTAATTTGGCTTTTGGGTATATTTATTGATCGTTATTCTCGCAAATTAAATGGTGGTAAAATTCTCTTCCCATACCAAAAAGTTGTCTTTCCTATCAGCATTTTAATTATTTTTACTTTACTCTTTAAATTAATTTTTAAACTCTAATATGGATCCAAAAGATCTTCAAAAATTTATTGACCAGGCCAAAAAACTCGAAAAAGGACACAATTTAGATCTTTCTTCCGGTGAAGATTTGTCCGTTGCCATCATGAATCTCATTGGCATCGAAGAACATATGTTTTTTACTTCCCAAAAACTTGGCGACACCAAATATGTTGATGTTTTAAATACTGCCCGAGAAATGCGAAAAGAACTCATGAAAAAAATTGTCAAAGAAGGTCAAGGTGAAGTTTGGTGTACCAGCAAACATTTACTTTCTGCCTCTATGCGACTCATGGAAGTCGGCACCAAAAGTTTAACCAAAGGCGACAAAAAAGAAGCCAACGACTATTTCAAAAAATCTTTCGATCTTTATAATCTTTTTTGGGGATTAAACTTAGGCATGATCAAATCTAATTCCACCAAAGCCAAATTTGAAGACAAGCCCATAGCCAAAAAAGATTTTTTGGGAACAGTCTCCAAAACCATTGGTAAGATCCTCGATTGTTGTCGCGAATAAATTATCTTTTTCTGAATACCAGATACAATCCCAAAAAGATCAAAATTCCTGGCCAAACATAATTCCATTCGATTTCTATTGGGGCAAATCTTTCTACTAATATTGCTACTCCCAAAATTATTAATACTAGTCCAAAAAAACTTCCTCTTTGTTTAGAGCATTTTACCTCGCCTCTAATTTCGCTTGCTGCTGTTTGAGTTTTTTTACCTATATCTTCAACAAATTCTTTAATTTCTTTTCCTCTGTCAATTTTATTTTCTTTACCTTTTTCTTTTGGAATTACCAACCACAAAACCAAATAAATTAATATTCCACTTCCTCCGCCAATAGCCAGCAAAACAAAAATTATCCGCACCAAGGTTGTATCTATCTGAAAATAATCAGCAATCCCCGACGATACTCCAGCCACTATATAATCATCATTTGATCGGTATATTTTTTTTATTTTTTCTTCTTTCATAAATTAATTATAACTTATTTTTTTTAAACAATAGAACCAAAAACCATGGTAACATCCCGACAAAACCTACCCAAAAAAATGGATTTAACAATGGTTCCCTTGCTTTTAATCCTACCCATTTAATTAAAGTTTTTGGGTTCTTTAATTCTTTTTTATCTACAAAATATACCGAGTTCAATGTGCTTTCTTCATTGTTTATTTCAACACTATTTTTACTGATTTTAGGCTCAACATTATAATCAATTTTATAATTTTGTCCTTTCGAATTTGTTTGGATTGGAAAACCAAACGGATAATATTTGCTTTCCACCATACTATTAATATCAAATTTGCTTGTCGAAATTGTCTTTTCATTATTTATCAACTTAATTATCAAATTTGATTGTTCATCTGTCTTCTTAATTGGTTTTATATCCATTGTTATCATTCCCAAATTATTTTCTTCAGCCACAAATTCTCTGCTTTTGTGAGGATAAAAATAAGTAAACAAGGATATTGGTGGTCTAAAAGCTATTATCAATCCCAAAAACATTACTCCTCCAAATATCCCTATCGTTTTGTAAAATCTTTTTTCAATTTCTTTTTTATTTTTTTCTTTTTCCCAATTTAAATTTACCTTTGGCAATCGATAATAAGGTGCCTCAATCAAATGATACAAACACCAAGCCAATCCAATTGAGCCTACTAGAGATATCAAAACCAATCCCAAACTACTGCCGATATCTATTGGTTGGATTATTTTTATTGCCAACTCAATTATCAAAGCATGTGTCAAATACAAAGCATAACTATATTTGCCCAAAAATACCAAAAATCTATTTTCTAATTTCTTTCCCATCCAGTTATTTTCCAAAGTTGCTCCAATCATTATCATCGACATTGGTATTACTATTAACATTTGTACCCAAGGATGCCAGGTTTTAGCAATTATTGGATAAACAAATACTCCTCCCAACATCAACAAAAATAACCCAATTGACCCTGCTGGTTTCAAAAATATTTTTAGTTTTTCTCCAAAAAATTTTTGCCACCATCCAAAGTTCGATCCAATCACCGTTCCCATCACAAAATAAATCATCAAATAGGGGATCATCATTTCCATCCCCAAAATCCTTTTTGATATTGAATATAAACTGTAAATAAACAAAAAACTCGCTCCTCCCAATAATATTTTCCATTTTCCTGATTTTTTTTGATTTATATAATTTAAAATCGGCAAAAATAAAATTGGGTACAAAATATAAAACAATGTTTCTGTAATCAAGCTCCAATAAACTCCATCCAGTTGTCCAATATAATTGCCAAATGGCAACGCCAAAGTGGCGTTTATTATTCCAGTTATTATCCACTGCAAATTTTTATCCCAAGTTTGATAAAAAATTGGGGAAGGGATTTTTAATAAATAAAATACATACCACAACGCCACTCCTATTTGAAAAAACATCCAAAAATAGGTTAATATTTTGCCAATTGGTATTTTTTTACCCAAAATCAATCCCAACTGCCACAATATTCTTGCTATTCCACCACATCCCAACACCACCAATATTTGTCCCCAAATCGGTATATTTGGATTTATTTTAATTATTGTCCAAGCCGCCACCATTACCAAAAAAGCTGGAAACAATCTGGCATATCTTTTAGTCCAAAAACCAATATTTGTTTTTAGTCTGGGGTACAACCAAGCCATCAAAAATCCTGTCAGCAAAAACAAAATTGACACTCCCACTTTGCCATTAACTAGAAAAAAATCTAAAAATACATGACTTCCTTTTGGGCTGAGATCATACCAGATTTTTAAAGGTATATGATTAAAAATTACCAACAACACCGCCACTCCTCTCAATCCATCCAAAGCTTTTAATCTCATTTCCTAGTATATAATATTCATATGTCTGAAAAACACGGTCTTGGTCCATTTGCTTCTCAAATTAATTTCAATCCGGATCCAAATCTAAATATTTCCGAAGGTAAAACTGGTATTCCTGTTATTGATGCAGCCAACAAAATCCAAACTGAAATGGACGAAGCCAAAAAAAATGCTTACATTGACTCGGCTACCGGTTGTTACAACCGAAATTTTTATGAGAATTTTGTCAGAAACGAATTCAATCCCGAACGTGGCGATATTGCCAGCGTTGTAGTTTGTGATGTTAATGGCCTTAAAAAAGTTAATGATACCCAAGGGCATGAAGCCGGTGATGTTTTGATTAAAAATGCCGCCAATTTCTTAAAAAATATATTTACCCGAAAAGGAGATATGGTTATTCGTTATGGTGGTGATGAATTTTATATTGTTTCTTTGCATCCAGGTGAACCAAAAAATTTTGATAAAAAAATTTCAGAAGAATTTAATTCCAGTAATTTAACTTCTAATAAAGTTGATATCGCCTTTGGTGTGGCTCATTTTGACAAAGATTTAGACAAATCTAATTTGGAAAATACCTTCAAGCGAGCTGACGAACTTATGTATCTCAAAAAAGCTGAACAAAAATCTCAAGCAAACTTGGCTTCTAACCCTTCTACCAACGAATAAGCACAGCCACAATAATTTTGTTTATAAAACCCACTTGTTTTTAAATCTTTAGATATTTTTTTGGGTATCAAGAACTTTATTTTATATTTTTTTTCTAAGACTCTTGCTATTTCTTTTATTTTTTCTCCATTTTGATAATGACTGGTAATCAAAGTCGAAGATACCCATTCAAATTTTTTATCTTTTGCATATTCAAAAGTTTTTTCCAATCTTAATTCCCAACATTTTTCACATCTGTTTTCTTTACTTTTGATTTTTCCAAAATATTCTTTTGGACTCCAATCAGCCACTATCAGTTTTATTTTATTTTCTTCAGTTATTTTTTGTATTGCTCTCAATCTACTCAAATATTCTGCTCTCGGATGTATATTTGGATTATAAAAATACGCCACCACCTCATCAACCTCGCTATTGTCTTTCCTAATTGAATCTACAAATTTTAGAATACAATCAGCACAACAAGCTTGCAGCAAAAGCCTCATTTTTTTCTTTAAAATCAACTAATTTTCCCATCAAATCACCTTCATCCATTCCTTTAGGTGGTCTCACCATTATTTGTTCTGTCAATTTTACCCATCCGCTTCTAGCATATTCAAAATCACTCATTCCATTCAAATAGACTAATCCTACTGCTCCACTGCAATCTAAAACTCCGCCAACTGCCTCCAAATTTTTTCTAAAACTAGGTCCTTCTTCAACTTCAGTTTTGAAGACTGGGATATCTCCACTCAGTTCTCCAAACCCTTCAATTCTTAAACCAGACATTTATTTATAAAAACTTCTTATTTGGAACCAAAAATACCAAGACAAAGCTGTTCCAATTATCAAACTTCCCAAAGACAAAGTTAACAGAGCATAAACCGCATTTATTAATGTTGTGTAAAACATTAAATTCCAAGCCGACTTTTTATTTTTAAAAAGACCTGGCAATGCCATTATTTCCAACACTATTACTGCCAAAGTAATCAGCAATCCTATCGAGAAGTGAAATCCTTCACTAACTCCTGCAAACAAACCTATTGGTGCCAATATTGCTCCCAAACCTAGTGCTGCCAAAATTGCTGGCAAAGAAAAAATCACCGAAATCAAAATTAAATAAGGACTAATTTTAACCAATACACTTCTAACTTTTTCTGGAAGTTGTGGTGCTTTTTCCCCAAAATAGAGGTTCAATTTTTCTTCCAAATTCACTAACATTTTCTTCCAGTCTTTGGTGTTTGTCGTTGTTTTTTCTTTTTTCATACACTTAATTCTAACACTATTTAAGTTTTCAGTTAATTTTAAGTTTCGGGGATATAATAACCCTTATGAAGCTATTAGTTATCGAAGATGAACACATTATCGCCACTTCTCTCAAAAAAGGTCTAGAGCAAGAACATTACACTGTTGACCTGGCTTTCGATGGATTAAAAGGTTTTGATCTGGCCGCCTCTGGTGATTATGACCTAATTCTATTAGACCTTATGTTGCCTGGGATGGATGGTCTAACTATTTGCCAAAAACTCCGATCAGAAAACAATCATACTCCTATTTTAATGTTAACTGCCAAAAGCCAACTCGAGGATAAAATCAAAGGTCTCAACAGTGGTGCTGATGATTATTTAACTAAACCTTTTGCTTTTGAAGAATTACTCGCCCGTATCCGAGCCCTTTCCCGTCGTCCCCAAAAAGCCAATGGCAAAGTTTTAACCATCGGTAATTTATCTCTCAATACTTCCACTTTTGAGGTCGAAAGGGGAGACAAAATTATTCAACTTTCCAGCAAAGAATATTCACTTCTCGAATGTTTTTTACGCCATCCAAATCAAATTCTTAATAAAGACCAACTTATTCAATATGTTTGGAGTTATGAATCCGACATTCTTCCCAACACTGTCGAAGTTTATATTCGAAATCTTCGCCAAAAAATTGATCTTCCATTCAAAAAAGAACCTCCGCTTATCAAAACTATCCGTGGTTTTGGATACAAAATAGAAGGGTAAATTATGTTTAAACAAGCTCGTCTCAAACTTACCGCTTGGTACTTACTTATTATTATGGTTATCAGTTTTTCTTTTAGCGGGCTCATCTATACCATCAATAGTAATGAAATCTATCGTTTTGCCAATTCCCAACGCAATCGTTTTGAAAGACGTTTGGTGGTCGATGTTCAAAATCCTCGTCCTCCTCTAATTTTTATTGACGACGATTTGATAAACGAAAGTCTCCACCGTCTTCTAATCAATTTAATTATTATTAATGGGGTGATCTTGATTATTTCTGGATCTCTTTCTTATTTTCTTGCTGGCCGGACTCTTTCTCCTATTCAAAAAATGACTGACGACCAAAATCGTTTTATTTCCAATGCTTCTCACGAACTTCGCACTCCTCTTACCGCTCTCAAATCTCTTTTCGAAGTTACTCTCCGCGACCCAAAAATTAATCTTTCTGATGCCAAAAAAGCCCTCAAAAACGGTCTTATTCAAACAAACAAATTAAAAATTCTTTCTGATTCATTATTAGAGTTAAGCCGTTTTGACACTAATCATCTTCAGAAAAATTATCAACTTGCCTGCCGGCAGGCACGGTCTGTCTCTATCAAAAAAATTAGTTTGGAGGCAATTTCCCAAGTTAAATCCAAGGCTGACGACAAAAAAATTAGAATTTTTAATAAATTATCTTCCACTAAAATTTTTGCTGACTCTAATAAATTAACTGAAGTTTTTATTATTTTTTTAGACAATGCTATCAAATACAGTTCTGCCAATACCAAAATCAAATTAATTTCTGAAACCCAAAAAAATAATTTAGTTGTCAAAATAATCGATCAAGGGATTGGTATTTCCAAAAAAGATTTACCTCATATTTTTGACCGCTTTTATCAAGCTGACAATGCTCGCACTAAAACTGATGATAGCGGTTATGGTCTCGGTCTTTCCATTGCCAAGAATATTATTGAATCACACCACGGTCAAATAGAAGTTATCAGCAAACCCAATCACGGAACTACTTTTATCATTCATCTCCCTATTTTCAGTTAATCTTCAGTATTTAAAATTACAATCCCGGTTATGAAACTTTTAACCAGTATTAAAAATAAATTTTTGTCTTTACCTCCAATTTTAAAAATAATTATTCTTCTGTTTTTAACAGTATTAATTATTTTTTCTATTTTTAAGATAACTTCTTCAACCAAAAAAGTTACTTACAAAACTGCCGAAGTTACCAAAGGAACGTTGGTAACTTCTATCTCAGCCACTGGTACTATTACTTCTTCCAACAAAACCAGTATTACTACTGGTGCCACTGGTACTATCAAAACAGTTTATGTCAAAAATGGTGATACCGTGAAAGTTGGTCAAAAAATTGCCGAAATAACTTTAGATACTGATGGTATTTACAATCAAACTGTTGCCTGGGCCAATTATACTTCCATGCTTGATGCCGAAAAATCCGCCATTGCCGATCAAGTTTCTACTGACATTCAAATGTGGAATGATCGTCAAGCTATTCTCAACGCTGAAACTGAATACAATAGTTCTATTTCTGGTGGATGGAATCCAAAAACTAATAAAGAATATACTTACAACGAAAAAGCCATTGTCGCCAAAACTCTTGATGAAGCCAAAAAACAATTTACCGCCGACGAAACCAAATACAACAATTACACTGCCGTCATTGCCAAAGCCAAACAACAAACCAGTCTTGCCTACGAGAATTATAAAAAAGTTTCTTCTACTATTTATGCCCCTATCTCTGGAACCATTAGCAATTTAAGTTTAGCCGCTGGCGTTATTATTTCCAACAGTTCTCAATCCATAACAGTTTCTACTGGTACCAAAAGTACTGAAAGTTCTTCTACTGTTACTTCTCATTCCGTTGGTAGTGTTACCAATCCAAAAGGGCAGTATCAAGCCACTCTTAGTTTAACTGAATCAGATATTGTCAAAATTAAATCTGGTCAAAAAGTTACTTTAACCATGGATGCTTTTGAAGGAATTACTTTTACTGGAGAAGTTTTATCTGTCGATGTTGCTGGTAGTACTACCTCTGGCGTTACCTCTTATTCTGTTGTTGTTCTTTTAAATGACACTGATCAACAAATTTATACTAATATGGCTGTTTCTGCCACTATCATCATTAGTTCTAAAGCCGACATTTTACTCATTCCTTCAACTGCCATTGATACCGCTACTGATGGCACCGCGTCAGTCAGAACTTACAATAATAAAACACTTTCCACCGTTACCATTACTACTGGGGAAACCAATGATAACCAAACAGAAGTTATTTCTGGGCTAAAAGAAGGCGATATTATTATCTCTTCCTCCATCAGTAACGATACTAATTCCAACAATAATACTACTTCTGCTTTTAGTAGTTCTTCCAATAGTAATCGAACTAATAATCGAAGTGGTAGTTTTGGTGGTATGGGTAGCCCTCCAGGTTTTTAATTTGAAAATGAAAAAAAAATCTAAACCAATTATTGTTGTCAAAAATCTTTCTAAAATTTACAAAACAGATATTTTAGAAACGGTTGCTGTTGATCATGTTTCTTTTCAAATCAACGAAGGGGAATTTGTCGCTATCATGGGTCCATCTGGATCGGGCAAATCAACCCTTATGCATATTTTAGGTGCCTTGGACAAACCGACCTCTGGCCAATATATTCTCGACGGTAAAAATGTTGAAAAATTATCTGACGATGAATTATCTGAAATCAGAAATCAAAAAATTGGTTTTATTTTTCAAGCTTTTAATCTTTTACCTCGAACCACTACTCTAAAAAATGTCATGTTGCCTATGACTTATGCCGGCATTCCCAAAGAAGAACGAGAAAAAATTGCCAAAAAATTTTTAAAATTGGTTGGGTTAGGGGATCGTCTTTACCACACCTCCAACCAAATTTCTGGGGGACAACAACAGCGCGTCGCTATTGCTCGATCCTTAGTTTTAAATCCCGCCATGATTTTAGCTGACGAGCCAACTGGTAATATTGCTTCTGCCCAAGCTGACGAAGTCATGTCAATTTTTGAAAAATTAAATGATCAAGGCCACACTATCGTTATGATCACTCACGAACCAGATATTGCCCAGCATGCCAAAAGAATAATTTTTATCAAAGACGGCAAGATTATCAAAGACAGTATCAACCACCAGCGTCGCACCGCTGCCATCAAAAAGGAGGTATTAAAAAATGATTGAATTTTGGGAATTATTTAAGGAAAGTATTCAAACCCTTCGACTCAATAAATTGAGGACTGGTTTAGCCGTTTTAGGAATTATTATCGGTATTGGTAGTGTTATTGCTCTTATCTCCATCGGTCAATCCTCCCAAAAATCAGTTACTGACAGAATCACTTCACTCGGAACCAATTTAATTACTATTTCTCCCGGTTTTCAAAGTTCTGGAATGGTTCGTGGATCAAGTACTCTAAAAACATTAACTCTCCAAGATGCTGATGCTATCAATAATGCCAGTCTTTCAGCTGTTAAATCAGTTTCTCCAGAATATTCCGGACGTTTACAAATTGTCGCTGGTGATAATAATACCAATACCACTGTCGTTGGAGTTAAATCCACCTATTCCAACGTTCACAATATTCAAATCAATGGTGGTCGTTTTATCTCCGACAGTGATTCACATGTTGTTGTTCTTGGTCCCACTGTTGTCGAAGATTTGTATGGTAGTTCCAGTTACAACTGTATTGGAGAAATAATCCGTATCAATGGTCAAAACTTTACTATTATTGGAACTACTGTTGCCAAAGGTTCTTCCAATTCTTCGGATGAATCTGTTTTTGTACCCCTTTCTGTTGCTATGAAGCAATTATTTGGAGTTAATTATTTAACTTCGATTTCAATTGAAGCCGCCAATAGCGATGTTATTATTCGAGCCCAAAACCAAGTCGGTTATTTTTTATTAAATCGACACAAAATTAATGACCCTGCCAATGCTGATTTTAGAATTCGTTCCTCAGAAGAAATGTTGTCTACTATCAGTAGTGTTACCGGCACTTTTACTTCACTTTTATCCGGTGTTGCGGCTATATCCCTTATCGTTGGGGGTATCGGTATTATGAATATTATGTTGGTTACCGTTACCGAACGTACCCGAGAAATCGGGCTTAGAAAGGCTCTTGGAGCGAAAAAGAAAACCATCATCACTCAGTTTCTAACCGAATCCGTCATTCTCACTTTTTCTGGTGGAATTTTAGGAGTGTTTATTGGAATTCTAATTTCTTATATTTATTCTCGTATCAATTCTTCAGTTTTTACTATTTCCCCATATTCTGTTTTACTCGCTTTTAGTGTTTCTGTAGTCATAGGAGTTATTTTTGGTTGGTATCCAGCCCGTCGTGCTTCCAACCTTCAACCAATTGAGGCCCTTCGTTACGAATAATTTCAGTTTCAATTCAGTTTGTATTTTTAAAATAAAAACAATTAAAAATTAATCAAATTTATGTCTGAGACCAAAAAAAATATTCCTGTTATTCCTATTATTATCTCCACCGTCGCCCTCGTCATTGGTTTTACTCTTGGTATTTTTTATCAAAAAAGTAAAACTCCATCATTTTCTAGAAACAATTTTTCTAAACAACAAATGGGTAACAAATCCGCCCAAGGTTTTCAAAATGGCAACGGCCAAAAAAATGGCAATGGTGGTATGACCGTTGGTGAAATTACCAAAATTGACAATACTTCCATTACTGTCAAAACTATGGATGGTGGTTCTAAAATCATTTTAATTTCTGATTCTACTGTTATTAATCAATCAACCACAGCTTCCAAAACTGATCTCAAGGTTGGTAGTAAAATTTCTGCTATCGGTAGCGCTAATACTGATGGGTCTATTACTGGTAAAACCATTAATCTAAATCCTACTATTTCTGGAAACATGACCCCGCCCGATATTCAAAAATAAATTGTTGTTAATAAACAAAAAAAGGTCTGTATTTCTCTTATTAGAATACAGACCTTTTGGTCAGGTTTTAAACAAAATTTGTGATCATATTTTTATGTCCAACTTTTTGAATAAAACTTTCATCAATGATATTGCCGGGGCCAGAAGTATAAAATGAAATTAGTTCACCCTGAGGATCATAATCTCCATTTTCTTTTAATCTTCTCGCTTTTACCAAACAACCACTAGGCATTCGTTCCCCTTGAGCATATCCTCCTCCATCATCGTTTGCTTCAATTACTACAAATTTGGCTAGGCCTCGGGTTTGGTCGTAAGCTGTTGTATTTATGTTTCTTGTCTCTGGAGGGACTGTTCCTGTTTTTGCCGCAATTAATAATCTTTCGTTGTCATCAACAAAAACCGTTACCCAATGGTTTATTCCTTCACTTGGGCTAATTCGAATTTCTTTTGACAGCTTATTGTCTTTTTCAAATTCGTGTTGACCAAAAACAAACAGTCGGCACATAACTACATCTCCCGATACTAGCATTTCTTTTATCTCCTTTCAAAGTACTTGGTACTTTACCAAAAATTTACTTAATATACCACAAAATTCTTCAAAATCATTTTTTCTTTATCAAAAACAAAACTCCAATCACTATTGCTGGCACTGATATTACCCAAATAAATTTAAACAAAGCCAACACTCCCAAAATCAAAAAAATTATTCCTCCGATTTTTTCTTTTTTCCAAGCAATCACAGTGGCTACTATCAAAATAAAACTAGGAATCAAGTGCATCAGTAGGGCAGTCAGCCACAAAACTTCACCAAACACATCCAGTGCAAATAAACTGACAAATCCAATAAACAAAATTGCCAAAACCCTTGGTAGCCAATATAGAAATTTATTCATAATTAATACTATCACAATTCAGTAACTTGCATTACATAGTACTATGTGTGATAATACAAACACATGAAAGACAACAGCGAACAAAAATCTCAACTTCGTAAGGGTTTGTTGGAACTTGCGGTTATGTTGGTTATCAATCAAGGTTCTGTTTATGCTAGTGATATTTTAAAAAAATTAAAAGAAAATCAGCTTTTAGTCGTTGAGGGGACTCTTTATCCTCTTCTAAGTCGACTCAAAAACGAAGGTAATTTAGATTACAAATGGAGGGAATCAAAAAACGGTCCTCCTCGAAAATATTATCAATTAACCTCTCAAGGTGAAGAAAATCTAACCAAATTAACTGAAACTTGGTCAAAATTAAATAAATCAATTAATTCTTTAATAATCAAAAAATAAAATGAAAAAAACTATCAGTGTCAATCTCAATGGTCAAGTTTTTTATCTCGATGTTGATGCTTATGAGAAGCTTGAAAAATATCTTGAATCCATCAAAGAATATTTTCAATCTCAAGGTTCAACCGAAGTTGTTGATGATATTGAAGCCCGAATCGCCGAAAAATTTTGTGAAATTATCGGCAAATCAAAAAGTGCCATTCAAATTTCTGATGTAAAAAAAATTATTAAAGATATGGGTACTGTCGATGATATTATTGGTCAAGAGGATCAAAGTGAAGAACCAAAAGAAGAATTAAAAATAAAAAAGAAATTATTTCGTGATCCTGAAACCAAAATTCTAACCGGTGTTGCTTCTGGATTAGGTTGGTATTTTGGTGTCAAATCTATTTTTGTCAGAATTGCCTTTGCTGTTTTATTTGTTAATCCCTCTACTACTTGGTTAGCCGTTGTTGGTTATCTTACTGCTTGGTTACTTATTCCCGAAGCCAAAACTAGTTGGGAAAAATTAGAAATGAAAGGTAAACCTACCACCGTCAATGAACTCCAAACTGCTATCGAAGAAAAAACTTCAAAAGTAGTTTCCAGTGTTGAAGTTAAAACTAGAAACATTGTTCAAAAAATTTTTTCCTTTTTTGGTCGTTTAATTAAGTTTTTTGGAATTTTATTCTGTCGTCTAACCGGATTTTTTAGCATCATTTTCAATATTTTATTAATCATGGCTATTTCTGTTGGTATGGTTTTTGTTTATCTTTATCCCAACATGCCATATTTCGATTTCAGTTTTATAAAAAATATTGGTGCTCCTTGGTTAGAAATCGCCTATGTTGCCCTTGGTTTGATTTTTATTATTCCTCTGATTTTTGTTATCGACTTGTCCGACAGTCTTATGCGACTCAAGTGGAAGATCTCCACCCAAAAAATAATTATGATGTTAATTATTTGGATATCATCCGTTATTTTGGCCTCTGCCATTGGAACAGCCACTTATCCCAAATACAAAGATCATTTAAATACTTCTATAGAGCACCTAAGATATCTCAATGATATTGACGAATCCAATAACAACACTCTAACAGTTGGCCAAGTTACTAAACTTGATATTTCCTCTGTCAAAGAAGTCAAAATTATCGAAGGCAATGAAAATGAAGTCAAAATAATTGGTAGTAAACATGATCTTCAAGAAATCACTAGTAATTATGAAAACGGCCTCTTAACTATCAAAGGCAAAAATGAGAAATGGTTTGATTGTCATGATTGTATTTACTATGTCAGCTCGGTCAGAATTGAAATCAAAACCAATCATCTTGATTCTCTCAAATTAGATAACAATATTGATGCCTGGTATTATCCTACAAGCGGGAACATCAATATGGAACTTGGTAAAATGGTCGGTCTCAAAGTTGAAGGGAAGTTAAATCAAGTTACTCTAAAAAGTTCTTCCCACTCAGTCATCAATTTATTAGATGCCACTATTAATCAAATTGATGCCAATTTACAAACCGCCACTCTCAAAACCAAAGCCCAAATTATCAAAATAAAAGGGGACAATCTCTCTACTCTAATTTATCAGGGTTCTCCCAAAATTATTAGCCAAGAAGGAGATCAAACTGCCAAACAAAAATATATTTTATCCGAAGATGGTATCGATAAATTAAATAAAGCAGTGGAAGAAACTATTATAAATGTTGATGGTTCTCCCAAAAAAATAAAAGATTTTGATTGGTCAGGTGCTCTAGAAAAACAAAGTGATTATGGTTTTTACAACATTTACACTTTTGTCAAACCAAAATTAAATTCCAATTACTTTGTTCTTTGGCTTATCGAAAAAGAAGGAGTTATTACCCAAAAAACTTTTGTCAAAATCGACAATTGGGAAGAAGTCCACTATTTCAATTTAATCAATGATAAATTTTTAACCATCAACGGCCAAGTCTCCGGAGCTGAATTAGAAGAAGAGACTAAAAAACTTTACATTGACAAAACCAAGGGTATACTACAAGTTCAATAACCAAATAATTTCCAAAATTTATGAAAAAAAATAAAAAGAAACTAATTATTATTGGTGTTGCCATTTTAATATTGGCCCTAATAATTTTCTCAATAATTAAAAAGTCTGGCAGTAATGCCAAGGTTTTGAACACTACAGTTCAAAGCAAAAATTTACAAGAAAAAATCTATTTATCCGGTAATCTTGACGCCAATTCCAAAGCCAAAATTACTTTTATTGGTGATAGTAAAATAACCTGGATTGGAGTCAAGCAAGGTGCTCAAGTCAAAAAATATCAAGGTTTAGCCAAACAAGATACTAGTGAAATCGAAAAATCTCTCAAAGCTAGCCTTAACGATTTTTTGGTTAGTCGAGATAGTTTTGATCAGACTATTAGCAACAATAATCTTGGCGACCAATCAGACCAAAAAATTATTGCCGAAATGAAACGCATTATTAATAAATCTCAACTCAGCTTAAATAATTCTATTATCGATGTTGAGTTAAAAGATATGGCCATCAAAAAATCTTATTTATCTAGTCCAATTAAGGGAATTGTTACTAAATCGCCATCCTCTCAAGTCGGTTCTTATCCCAATGCCAATGATTTTTTTGAAATAGTCGACCCTAGTACTGAATATATTTCCGCCATGGTTGGACAACAAGACGTTATCAAGCTAAAAGTTGGTCAAAAGGCCAAAATTACTCTCGATTCTTATCGTGAATCTCCCTTTGAAGCTACTGTTGATTACATTTCTTATAGCCCAGTTGATACTACCAACAATAAATACGAAGTTAAATTAACTTATACTCGGGAGCCAGAAAAATACAATTATCATTTGGGAATGACCGGAGAGATCGAAGTTTTATTATCCGAAAAAAATAATACTCTTGTGTTGCCTCGTCAATATATTTCCAGTGATAAAGGGAAAAGGTTTGTTACTCTCATCAATAGTAAATCACCAGAAAAAAGAGAAGTCCTTACCGGTATGGAAAATTATGAAGAAATCGAAATACTTTCTGGGCTAAACGTTGGGGATACTGTTAGCTACACCAAATAATTTATGGTCAAATCTAATCCTATTATTGAGGTCAAAAATCTTACCCGTGTCTACGGTGGTAAAGATGAAGAAATTTGTAAAGCTTTAGATGGTGTTTCTTTTACTGTAAACAAAGGAGAAAGTGTCGCCATTATTGGTAAATCAGGTAGTGGTAAATCTACTTTAATGCATCTATTAGCCTGTCTTGATAAACCAAATTCTGGTGAACTATTAATCAATGGGGTTGATGTCTCCAAAATGTCTCCAAAACAACAAGAAATATTAAGAGGCGAAAGTTTTGGATTTGTTTTTCAACAATTTTTTTTGAATCCCAACGATACTGTTTTAGAAAATGTTATTTTACCTCTGAAAATAAATGGCCAATATGATCGAAAAACTAGGGAAGAAAAAGGGATTTCTATGCTTCAAGAAGTCGATCTTCTAAATAAAAAAAATAATAAAGCCAAAAATTTATCCGGTGGTCAAAAGCAAAGAGTTTGTATTGCTAGGGCTTTAGTAGGAGACCCTCAAATAGTTTTTGCTGATGAACCAACCGGAAATCTTGATAGTACCAATGGCAAAACCATCGAAAAAATTTTGTTTGGTTTAAATAAAAAAGGAATTACCCTAATTTTGGTTACTCATGATCAGGAGCTAGCCTCAAAATGCCAAAAACAAATAATGATTAAAGATGGCAAGATTGTCAAAAAATTATGAAAATAAATGACGTCATCACCACTGCCAACAATAATCTTTTTCGAAATAAAACCAGAACTATATTAACCACTCTGGCCATTATCATTGGATCTATAACTTTATTGGTAGCCGAAAGTGTCGGTAATGGTTTCGAACAATATGTTGCCAACAATTTGGAAACTGGTTCTTCCCAAATTTTTAGATTAACCAAAAAAGGCGCCGACAAATATAAATATGGAGAAATCACTAAATTTAAGGAGTCAGACAACCAAGATTCCACTCAAGTTTTTCGGTCATCCGATATTAGTTACTTAAAAAACACCTACTCTTCGGTCATAAAAGATGTTTTTTATCCTCAATACTTAAGTTTAGCTTATATTTCTCGAAATAGTTATGAAAAGTTTACTGGCTATGCCGGAGTTATTTATCCCGATACTTCGGCTAAAATGATCAGTGGAAAAACTCCAGAATACAATCAAATTTTAATCAGCCAAGAATATGTCGAACCGTTAGGGTTTTTGAATAGTGATGATGCTGTTGGTAAAGTTGTTACCGTTGGAGTTTGGGATAATAACAAACGGACTTCAAAAGAATTTTCTTTAGTAGTTTCTGGAGTTACTCACAAAAGTGAAAGTACATATCCATTACAAGTAAATTATCAAACCGCCACATACATCAATCAGATTGTTTCACCCGAAATGGTTAATCCTCAATCGTCCAGTTATTTACAAATATATACCCAAAAATTATCACCATCAGAAATTACTGAGTTCAAAGAAAAATTATCCAACAATGGTATAGAAGCTTCTTCCTATGAAGACGAAAACAAACAAATGTTTCAAATCGTAAATATTTTGAGAGCCATCATGCTTGGTGTCGCCGCTATTTCTTTGGCTGTCGCTACTTTTGGAATTGTTAATACTGTGTTAATGGGAATTTTAGAAAGAACCAAAGAAATCGGTCTGATGAAAGCTCTTGGTGGCAGTAAAAAAATGATTTTCCAATTATTTACTTTTGAAGCCTTATGTATTGGTTTTTGGGGTTATATTGTCTCGATTTTTCTAGCTATTATTTTAGGATTAATTATCAACCCCATATCTCACGCCACTTTCTTAAAAGATATTGAAGAATTTACTCTTTATGTTTTAACCCCATTTTCGGTCATAAAAATATTTTTTGTTGTCATGGCCGTGTCTTTTGGTGCCAGTTTCTTCCCTTCACTCAAAGCCTCAAAACTAAACCCTATTGATGCTCTCCGTTCCGAATAATCCAATTTTCAATTTATTTTTTACCAAATTTAGCCACCAAAAATCCGTTCATTACTATTACTAGAACTCCATATATTACTGACAAAAAAACAAAAGTCTCCTCAAGCCCTTTTTGTAATGCCCAATTATTTAAAACCACAAAAATTACCATCAAAGAAAAATTCATCACTACATTTATCAAAACTATTTTTTTCATATTTTTTTATTTATCAATTTTTTAACCAATAAATACGAAATCGCCAAATAAAACAAATAATTAGTAACCAAATTAAACCCTCCACTCGGACTAATTCCATATTTTCCAACTCCACCACCAAAATTAACTCTCCATCCATTTTTAATCAAAAAAATTACGTTTTTATTCTTAATTTTCTCTGCTTCTTCAAGACTCTCTGTAGTTTTAGAAACTGTTATAAAAGCATTTGGCCAACCATAATATCTTATTCCACTAAACATACAACAAATTTCCGATCGATAAATCAAAGTTGATACCATCAAAAAAATCAAACTTAAAAAAACAGTCATTAATTTTTGATGTCTTTCCAACATAAATAATTTTACAACAGGGGATTACCTCTGTTAAACTTAAATAATATGAAAAAATATTTAATTTTGTCATTTTTGTTTTTATTAGTAGCTGTCCCTGCTTTAGCCAAAGGTTCAGTTGTTGGGCCCCAATCAACCACTTCTCCCACTAAAAAAATAACTGTATCCCCAACCGGGAGTCAAGTTAAAAATACCAACGAAGTTAAAACTCAAAATCAAGGTGAAGATCAAAAACTTAATGTTCAAACCCAAGAATCTGAACAACTTACATCTACTGTTGACGATGATTTAACCAAGGTTTCCGACCAAGTCAAAGAATTGGTTGACACTGTCGGTGTCAAAACTGGTATTGGTCAACAAGTCAAAGAAATTGCCCAAAATCAAGAAAAAATTCAAGAAAAAATCAAATCTTCCTATTATGAACTCAAAAACAGGGGACAATTAGTTCGTCTCTTTGTTGGTAGCGACAAAAAAATTGTTCAGGCTCTAGAAGAAATGACTGAAGAGAACAAACAAATTATTCAACAATTAGAAGCCTTAAAAAACAAGACCAGAAATCAAGCCGATCTAAAGCAACTCCAAGAAACCATTGACCTCATGCTTTATCAAAATAATTCTCTTGGAGAAAAAATTTCTACTGAAAAACAAGTCAATGGTTTGTTT